>Ga0129308_1000035_pt1 | contig 263438 bp, 250 predicted proteins | sample L827metagenome_FD_94440 | JGI IMG/M metagenome (GOLD analysis project Ga0129308, IMG submission 94440) | Ring-tailed lemur group fecal microbial communities from Wisconsin, USA - L827 metagenome | ecosystem: Host-associated > Mammals > Digestive system > Large intestine > Fecal | place: USA...
GCCTGCAGCGCTTCACGCTGCGGATATGTTATAATAAACACACGCCGTGAGCCGAATTAAAAATTCGGACGGCTGAGTGTTTATTGAAACATATCCCGATTTACCTTGTAAATCGCGGCTTCGCCGCTTGCAGGGCTGCGCCCTGCGGATATGTTATAATATAATTGTGGAAAAGTATTTCCAAAATAAATATTTAAAATCAGGAAAGGAATGTATGTAGCATGGCTAAAAATAATAACAACGCGCCGAAAAAGACGCTTGAAAAGCCGACAACAGCTGAGGAAAAGAAAAAGGCTCTCGACGCCGCTCTCGCGCATATTGAAAAACAGTTCGGCGCAGGCTCGGTAATGCGAATGGGCGAAAAGGCGGCTCTTAACGTTGAATCTATCCCGACAGGTTCAATAGGGCTTGACATGGCGCTCGGTATCGGCGGACTTCCCAAGGGAAGAATAGTTGAGATATTCGGACCTGAATCCGGCGGTAAAACGACGGTTACTCTCCACGCTATCGCGGAGGCTCAGAAGCGCGGCGGAATTGCGGCGTTCGTGGACGTCGAACACGCGCTTGATCCCGTGTATGCAAAGGCGCTCGGCGTAGACATCGACCAGCTTATCGTTTCTCAGCCCGACACGGGCGAGCAGGCGCTCGATATTATGGAGGCGCTGGTGCGTTCGGGCGCTATCGACATAATCGTACTCGATTCGGTTGCGGCAATGGTAACAAAGGCGGAGATCGACGGCGATATGGGCGACAGCTTTGTCGGCGTTCAGGCACGCCTTATGTCTGCGGCTATGAAGAAGCTCACGGCGGTGATCTCGAAGTCGAACACCGTTGCCATATTCATTAACCAGCTGCGCGAAAAGATCGGCATTGCATACGGCAACCCCGAAACGACGCCCGGCGGCCGTGCGCTTAAATTCTATGCGTCGGTACGCATTGAGGTGCGCAAGGGCGAGGCGATAAAGGACGGCTCGGATAATATCGGAAACCGCACAAAGTGCAAGGTAATTAAAAACAAAGTCGCGCCGCCGTTCAAGACCTGCGAATTTGATATGATATTCGGTCATGGAATTTCCAAGCTGGGCGAAATTCTCGATTACTCGGTTGAACTCGGACTTGTAAAGAAGTCAGGAGCGTGGTTCAGCTACAATGATATGCGTATCGGACAGGGCAGAGAAAACGCGAAGAAGTACATAGCCGAAAATCCCGATATACAGAAGGAGCTTGAAGAAAAAATAATGGCGAACGCGCAGAAGCTCGCATATTCAAGCGACGATGACGATGAAAATCCGTCTGAAGCTGCAGAATCCGCTGTTCAGCCTGAGACTGAGGAAGCTCCCGCGCAAAGCGAACCGCCGAAGGCTGCTCCCAAAAAATCAAAATCGAAAAAAAGCGTTGTGGTTGACGCCGACGACGATTTCGAGGAGTTTTCCCTCGATGAAATGGGCGAATGACGGAGCTTGATATTGCAAAGCGGCGTGCGCTGTACCTGCTCGGCGGGCGGGATTACAGCCGCAAGGAGCTTTATAAAAAGCTGCTTAATAATTACAGTGCGGAAACCTGCGAAAAGACCGTAGAGTTTGTCGAGGAATACGGTTATCTCGACGAGGAGCGCTATGCGAAACGGCTCGCGCGGCATTATATAGAGGTAAAAAAATACGGCGTGCGGCGCGCGCAGTATATGATGCTCCAGAAAGGAATAGACCGCGAAACGGCTGAGGCGGTCCTCGCGGAATATCCTGAGGAAACGCGGCTCGAGGGGCTTGTTCAGATTATAGAACAGAAATACAGCGACAGGCTCTTCGGCGAGGGGCTTGAGGGCCGCAAAGAGCTTCAAAAGGTCGTAGCCGCGCTCGCGCGCCGCGGGTTCAGCTACGGAGAGGTCAAGAGCGCGATAGAAATTGTACGCGAAAACGCGGAGAAAGATTTCGACTCCCCCGAATGGGAGGAATAATACCGAAAGGAAATGTTTTGATATGTCTGAACCGATAAAGGTCGGGGTAGTTTCACTGGGCTGCCCGAAAAATCAGTGCGACGCGGAGCTTATGCTGGCAAAGCTCGATAAGGCCGGCTTTAAGCTTGTTCCTGAAGCGGGTCTTGCCGATGTTGTTATAATAAACACCTGCGGCTTTATCCAGAGCGCAAAGGAAGAAGCAATCGAGGAGATCTGCGAAGCGATAAACCGCAAGAACGACGGAATAAACAAAAAAATTATCGTCACGGGCTGCCTTGCCCAGCGTTATCAGCAGCAGATGGACGAGGAGTTCCCCGAAATCGACGCGGTTCTCGGAATAGGCAGAAATCAGGATATTGTCGACGCTGTAAACCGTGTTTCGGGAGGAGAGCGTATTATTGACTTCGGAAAAGCCGAGGAGCATACAATGGAGGGCGACCGTATGCTCTCTACCCTGCCCCACTATGCATATCTGCGCATTGCGGACGGCTGCGACAACTGCTGTACATACTGCGCTATCCCGCAGATACGCGGTCGTTTCCGTTCCCGCACGATGGAGAATATCATTGCCGAGGCGGAGGGGCTTGTTAAAAGCGGAGCAAAGGAGCTTATCCTTATAGCGCAGGATACGACCCGCTACGGAGAAGATCTTTACGGAAGGCTGATGCTGCCGGAGCTTGTCAACAGGCTCTGCGAGCTTGACGTAAAATGGATAAGACTGCTCTACTGCTATCCCGAACGCATGACTGACGAGCTTATCGACGTTATCGCAAAGCAGGAAAAGGTCTGTAAGTATATAGACCTGCCGCTTCAGCACTGCGACGCAGAAATACTTCGCAGCATGAACCGCACCGGCGACCGAGAGAGTCTAACTGCTCTTATAAAAAAGCTGCGCGAAAGAATCCCCGGGCTTACGCTTCGCACGACGTTTATTACAGGCTTTCCCGGCGAGACCGAGGCCCAGTTTACCGAGCTTGCCGAATTTGCACACAAGATTCGTTTTGAACGGCTCGGCTGCTTCGCATATTCTCAGGAGGAGGGAACGCCTGCGGCGGACTTTCCGAATCAGATTGCCGAGGCGGAAAAGGTTCACCGCGCCGACATAATAATGGAACAGCAGGAGATCCGCATGAACGACTATTGCGTAGCATGCATTGGAAACGAAACCGAAGCCGTTGTCGAGGGATATGACCGTTATTCCGAAATGTACTTTGGACGCGACGCGTCGTACGCTCCCGAAATTGACGGAATGATATACTTCACAAGCAAGAAAAAGCTGTTTATGGGGCAGTTCGTTAAGCTGAAAATAACAGACTGCCTTGAAAATAATCTTATCGGCGAGGTTGAGTAAGGAAGGGTGAGCGTATGAATCTGGCGAATAAGCTGACCATGCTGCGTGTGGTCATAGTACCGTTTTTTGTTGCGGCGCTTACGCTTTCGCAGCATCTCATTGCATTGCTGCTTTTTGCCGCGGCAAGCATAACCGATATGCTCGACGGAAAAATTGCGCGCAAATACAACATGGTGACTGATTTCGGGAAGTTTCTCGACCCCCTTGCCGACAAGATACTGGTTGCTGCGGCGCTTATATGCATGGTCGAGCTTGGCTATACGGCGGCATGGCTCGTCTGGCTTATACTCGCGCGGGAATTTCTTGTTTCGGGTCTGCGGCTTGTTGCAGCGGGAAGCGAGGAAAAGATCGTTATTGCCGCGAACATCTGGGGTAAGCTGAAAACCGCGTCCACAATGACTGCGATATGCGTTATTCTCGGACTTCATATGTTAATGGACTTCGGAGCGGAAATTCCGTTTGTTCCGCTTATAAGCGATATTTTAATGTACATTTGCACTATTCTTACGGTTATTTCCGGCGCGATCTATTTGTGGGATTACCGGAGGGTGTTGAGACAATAGGCTACATAAGGGCGGGTATCAGCACAAGCATAATTGCAAAAATTACAACCATCCTACATGCGGGTTTTGATGATATTGTAGAGATAATGAGCGAGGTTGAAAACTATGCCAAAGGCTAAAAAGCTAAAAGTAATTAGTTTATTTTCTGGAGCTGGTGGTTTGGATATAGGTTTTGAAAATGCAGGTTTTTCAATAGCTGTTGCTGTTGAAATTGACGCATCCTGTTGTGACACATTGAAAACAAACCGTCCTGACCTGTCTGTTATAAATAAGAATATTATGGAAGTAACATCCGAGGAAATTTTGAAAGCGGCAAACTTGGAGCCGTTGGAAGCAGCTCTTGTAATTGGGGGACCGCCTTGTCAAAGTTTTAGCCTTGCGGGCTTGCGAAAAGGTCTTGACGATGAACGGGGAAAGTTGCTATTTGAATTTGTCCGTATTGTTCGGGAAACATTGCCGGTCGGCTTTGTTCTTGAAAATGTAAAAGGGCTGACCAATTGGGATTCGGGCAAAGCATTGAGACTTTTGATAGAGGAATTATCAAGCCCTATAGAGTACCATGGAAAGAGTTATACTTACACAATAGCAGAACCGAAAGTATTGAATGCGGTTGATTATGGCGTTCCACAATTTAGAGAAAGACTAATACTTGTAGGAAATAGAAATAGGCTTGATTTTAAATATCCTGTTCCTATTGACGAATGTGAACGTAAAACAGTTCGTGACGCTATCGGAGATTTACCAGAACCAGACGCTCCGTCGGAAACAGCACGAATTGTGGCTAAATCCATCAAAGGTAGGAGAGAAAAACATGGATATTAAAATTTATAACCATCAAGTTACGGCGCATTCGCCGTCTACTCTGGAAAAAATCAAGAAAGTGGGCATCGGGCAAAAGTTAGCAGATATAGAAAAAACATTTGGCTCAACATATCGGCGTCTTGATCCTGATAAACCATCTCCAACTGTAACAAGAAGCGGCTATCGGGATTTTATTCATCCATACGAGGATAGAATGCTGACTGTTCGGGAACTTGCCTGCTTGCAAACTTTTCCCCTTGACTGGGAAATAAAGGGCGTTCGTCTTGATTCCTATAGTTCAAAAAGAAGAACAACAATGACACAGTTCGGGCAAGTTGGAAACGCCGTTCCACCCAAACTTGGTGAAGCTGTTGCAAAGGCAATTATGTCACAATGGTTTGAGAACCCAGAAACGGAGGAAAAATAAATGGCTAAAGTTCCCTACGAGGTAACAAAAGAAAGCTATCTGTTAAAATCTACTTTCTTTTATAGTAAGTTGAAGACTAACGGGTATTTTGAACTGTTTATGGATGTACAGAAAATGTCCCTCATTGAGGGTTCATCGCTCAACTGGAATCAGCGTGACAAATGGAAAATCAGCGCGTTAGCGTGGGAAAATCTGGCTAAAAGTAATATAGACCCTATGCTTGTTTTTGTTCATCCTAAAATCTTACAACTTAATCCGTCTTTCTTAAAGTACTATCGCTCTGTAGCTATGATTTCACAAAAAGGGCTAAAAGCTCTGACAAATGTTTCTAACGTAGAGAAGATAGAATCGGGCAAAATTGAACCTGGTAAATTGCCGCAGAAATCCGTCAATAGCATTGTAGAAATAATAAACGAAATTCTTTCCCTTGTTGTTTCTCTTGCGGCAGACCTTGATGGCAACGAAATACAAGGTATGATGTATGCAACGGCAGGAACAAACATTGACGGTTCATGGAGAAATTCAATCGGGGCAGAGGGCGAAAGAGTTATTAGGAGTATTATTCTGAGAGAGTTGTTAGCCCACAAAGAGGTATCTTCAATTACCGACAGACAAAATAAGACAATTCCCATTGATGAAATACAAATGTTTAAAGCAATTGATGAAATTGATACCATCAAAACCGTGAATTTAATAAACGGCTATTCCGTACTTTTTTCGTCGGAACCTGATATTTCTATGTTTGATGATGAGGGCGCTATAGTTGGTATCGTTGAAATCAAAGCTGGACTTGACCCAGCAGGAGCGTTGGAGCGTTTAGGCGCTATGTTTAAGTCGTTTGAAAACACTCTTGCAGAATATCCCGATGCAGTTACTATTCTTGTCGCATCGTGTATTACAGACGAGGTAGAAGCAAGGTTAGGTGCGGCAATGTCTGTACGGCAGAAATATATTACTACTGAAATAACATCAAGCGAAAACAATCAGCGAAAGTTTGCAAACAGAATGCGCAAGATATTGAAGCTGATAAAATGAAAATGCTTGCTATCGTCTTGTAGGTTTAAACGATAAACAAGCGGCAAACAAACACAAGAAATGGCAGAAATCCTTTATTTTCAAGGGTTTCTGCCGTTTTTATAAAATTTATTATAATGTAAACGTTCCTAGGTTCTGCTCCTTGCGCCAGTCGATATATTCCTCGTAGGTGCCGATTTTGTCGTAGCAGCCGTGTTCGTTTATCTCGATAATGCGGTTTGCGACCGTCTGAACTATTTCGTGGTCGTGCGAAGCGAACAAAACGTTGCCCTTAAAGTCGCGCAGACCGTTGTTGACGGCGGTAATGCTTTCGAGGTCGAGGTGGTTCGTGGGGCGGTCGAGGATCAGCACGTTCGACTGGAACAGCATCATTCTCGAGAACATACAGCGCACCTTTTCGCCGCCCGAAAGAACGTTTACGGGCTTATAAATGTCGTCGCCCGAGAACAGCATTCTTCCGAGAAATCCGCGCAGATATGTTTCGGTAACGTCGGTCGAATACTGGCGGATCCAGTCAAGAATGGACATGGTGCAGCCCGCGAAGAAGTGGTCGGAGTCTATCGGGAAATAGCTCGTTGTAATGGTGCTTCCCCATTTATAGCTGCCCTCGTCGGGTTCAAGCTCGCCCATGATTATTTTGAAAAGCGTGGTTATCGCAATTTCACTTTCGCCGAGGAACGCGATTTTATCGCCCTTTCCGACGGTGAACGAAACGTCGTCGAGAACCTTTACGCCGTCAACCGTCTTTGAAAGCCCGCTGACCTGCAGAATGTCCTTACCTGCTTCTCTTTCCATATCAAATCCGATAAACGGATAGCGGCGGCTGGATGCGGGCATTTCCTCGACCGTTAGCTTATCGAGCAGCTTGCGGCGGGAGGTAGCCTGCTTGGATTTGGACTTGTTTGCGGAGAAGCGCTGGATAAATGTCTGAAGTTCCTTTATTTTTTCTTCATTTTTCTTGTTCTGCTGCTTTATCATGCGCTGAATGAGCTGTGAAGATTCATACCAGAACTCATAGTTTCCGACATACATTTTGATTTTTCCGTAGTCGATATCGACCGTGTGGGTGCAGACGTTGTTGAGGAAGTGGCGGTCGTGGGAAACGACGATAACTGTTCCGAAATATTCCGCGAGGAAGTCCTCAAGCCATGCGATAGCGTCAATATCGAGGTGGTTAGTAGGCTCGTCCATAAGGATTATATCGGGATTTCCGAAAAGAGCCTGCGCGAGCAGAACCTTTACCTTTTCGTTACCCGAAAGGCTGCTCATATTGCTGTACATAATGCTTTCGTCAAGTCCGAGTCCCTGAACCAGCTTGGCCGCGTCGCTTTCCGCTTCCCAGCCGCCCAGCTCGGCAAATTCGCCCTCAAGCTCGCTTGCACGGTTTCCGTCATCCTCGGAGAAGTCCTCTTTCTCATAAAGGGCGTCCTTTTCCTTCATCACGTCGTAAAGGCGCTTGTTCCCCATGATAACGGTTTCCTGAACGGTATATTCGTCGAAAGCGAAGTGGTCCTGACGAAGCACCGACATACGCAGGTTTTTCGGGATAGTTACGGTTCCCGTTGTCGGCTCAAGCTCGCCGTTGAGGATCTTGAGGAATGTGGATTTTCCCGCGCCGTTTGCGCCGATAACGCCATAGCAGTTGCCCTCGGTAAATAAAAGGTCAACATTCTTGAAGAGGGTCTGTCCTCCGAACTGCAGGCTTACATCCGATACTGTAATCATATTTTCGTTCCTTTCTTCGTCTGTTTGTCAATCACTTTTTAGTATACCATATTTACTGCAATAATGCAAACGAATTATTGTACAAAAGGGCAGCGATAAACAGCGGCGGTTTTATGGAATAAAACGGTTTGCGTCAAGCGCGCTCCCGCGCCGCGGCTTTCTCCCTGCCCTGCCCTCTCCCACTTTGCAAAACGCCGCAGCCGTGGGGACAGTGCGGCGCACGCCGCGCGTTTCGGCTATGCCGAAACGCGCGTGTGGGCGGCTTCGCCGCCCACAGCAGCGGTCTGCCTGCGGCAGACCGCTGCGCGTGCGCTCCGTGAGTATAGCACAGCGTTCGGCTCGCGGCGGTGCGGAAACATGGAGGGAAAAGCTGAGTTTTTTAAAGCCGCGGTGCATCGTTGTTTGCTAGGCGTTGTGAATTTATCCAATCATTTGCTGCAAATTTAGCTAAATCGCCGAAATTTTGTCTAAAACCCAAACTTTTTCAAAAACCGGTTCCCAAAAACGCCTTCAGAATTGTTATTTATAGTAGAGGATGTTTTTCAGCGGGAAAACTGCAAAATAATTTGGATATGGCGAAAAGCCAAGAAAGGACAAAAAATGAAAAAGAACCACATTTTAAGAAAAGCGGCGGCGCTTTTGCTGGCAGGAGCAATGCTGACGGGAACGGCGTCGGCGGAGGGTGAAATAAGCTCGGAAACAAACATGACAGGAGGAGAAGCAGGAGCACTGCGTCATGTCATGGAGAACATCAGGGATTATTTGTACATGTTTGATTATGATATGACAGGCATATCCGTTTCGGACGTTTATCCTGTGTATACCTTCGGAGAAGCGGATACCGATATAAATTTCTATACCTGCTATGCAATTAAAGATGGCAAGATTATCGGCGATTTTGCAATTTCGGAGAGCGGCGGCAAGTACAATTCAACCTTTGGGTTGAGAGAAAATCCCGAAATTGATGAAATGCTGGCGAACAATCTGCCTGTATCGTTTGCGGCAGACGGAAACAATCTTTACATGGTGGGCGGCGAAACTGCCTGCGTGGTGTCCTCTGAGATAAATCAGGAGGGAACGGTTTATTCGGCTTCGGAGCTGAACCTTCCTGAGCTTGAACAGCGTGCAATGCGAGCTTCGGAAGTTCCGCAGGTTTATTCCGTGCAGGACGCAAGTGATATAATTACAAGAAATTCGTATAAAGTGCCAAAAGTTAAAAGCACCACAACATATAATACGAATGGTCAATGCTGGGCGGCTTGCGTTGCTTCAAAGGTTATGTATGAAGTTGATGAATATAAAAATACTAATCTTACGGCAGATATAGTATATGAAATAACGATGGACAGCGATGGCGATATTCCAAACGGCAGAAAAAGATACTATAAGGCAATGAAATATTACTCCATAATGCCGTATGAACATTCCAAAGATATTCTCTTGTCTGCCGATTCCCTGATTTCCAAGGCGGATAATACCAATATAACTATTTTCAGATTGACGTGCAGTGCCGAAGATAAAAATCACGCAATGCTGTTTGCAGGCTGCCTGCTTACAAAGACAAGCGGCGGAGTTTTTAAAAGCTGTAAGTATTATATTATGGATCCAAATCATATTGAATCATACAGGGTCGTCAATATTAACAAAAACATATACGATGGGAAAGAAGGCTTTGCTTATACGTTTAATAGTGGCAGCGTATATGTCTGGGATGACTCGATATATAATCAATAATTATGTGATTTATTTTGTTCAATTGGAAAGGAATATTTTATGTTAAAAAAAATAGCAAGCGCTTTATTAAGCGCAATTATGCTTTGTGGTTTCATGTCAATTACTGCAGCAGCAAGCGCAGACCTCCCAAAATGGTGGAACGATGTTATACATGTATACGATTATGCACAAAAGACAGATGATGATATATGGAAAGAATCTCTTGATTTCTTTGTTCTCTGTAAAAGTGATGCGACATATGACGAAATAGGGTCTTATTACAGGAACAACATACAGGGCGACGATGCCGGACAGCACAAATGGCTGCCCGATAAAGTTGTAGATTACTTCAGAAGCGGAAAGAATGGGCTTATAAAAATTGATTATACGATATATGATCATACGGAGTATAGCTTTATCGGAGATTCACCGAGATATGACGGGTTTGACTTTGAAATATACACCGATAAATACAGAAAAATTAAAAAAATATATCACCTCGACGAGAGAACGGTGTATTCGGTGAGCGAGGTCTTGTCGGATATTGGCTTAAACGACGGCGAAAAAGTGACTTGGCTTCATTTATGCGTATCAACTTTTTACAGTGAAATCGACAGCGTTGAATTTTACGAATGCGCCAAAGGCTGGAACACCATAGACGGCGAGAAATATTACGTCAAATCCGACGGCACTCTTGCAACAAGCTCCTGCACGATAAACGGGATCCGCTACAAGTTCGGCAAAAACGGCGTTTGTCAGGGCAAATACACCGGCTGGACGAAAAATTCAAAGGGTCGGCGTTATTGGAAAGACGGCGTGCTGCAGAAAAACACCGAAGTGACGACCAAAAGCGGAAAAACGTACACGATTGATAAGAACGGGTATGCGAAGGTGAAGGAATAATTTACACAAAAAACACCCGACTTTTTGTGAAAACCGCCGAAATTTTGCCCAACCCCCAAACTTTTTCAAAAACCGGTTCCCAAAATCGCCTTCAGAATTGTTATTTATAGTAGAGGATGTTTTTCAGCGGGAAAAACACCTTAAAAGATAAGTACGGGTGAAAATCCACCAAGAAAGGACAAGAAATGAAAAAGAACCGCATTTTAAGGAAAGCGTCGGCGCTTTTGCTTGCAGGGGCAATGCTGGCGGGAATGTCTATAACGTCTTTTGCTCAGATAGATTCGGAGGGCTATTTTGTTGACGAGTCTATTTCATTTGGCAATTATTTAAATGAGATAATGCCGCAAAGGATAATGGGCTATCATAATGGTGCTGCAAGAATAGATATTGAGAACGAACTGTATGAATATGCAATTAGAGTACTTCCCCAGTATTTGATGGCAAATGAAATGAATGAAGAATACGGTATAAGCAGCATTTATAAAATTCATAATTTTGACGGAGAAGACGTTGAAAAGTATATGGTTATTATTTTTGAGGGAAAAGATATGGCTGCTTCGCTTACCATGGATGTTTTGGAGGATAAGATTATTTCATTTTTTAAAATTGAGAATTTTCCTGAGGTTGATGAAGCGTTAAATAACGGGTATTCTGTTCAATTCGGATATAGCCATGATTGCTTTTTAATTTTTTCTGACAATAAACTCAGCATCACAGCTAATTCAGATTTTGAGGAAACAAGTTTAGCGGGTGAACTGAATATTGATTTAAGCCTCTCCAAAGTTCCTGAAATTAAAAAAAATAATATAAGGGCAAATGCAGTGCAAAGCGGCAATATTACCTATCAGACAACTCCGGTCGTTACAGTTGTTCATAATGCTTTAAATCCTGATTATACAGATGATTATAAAGGCTTGTGCTGGGCGGCATGTGTTGCGTCTGTTGGTATGCACCATTCTTTAAAACAAGGGGATACGGCTTTGACGGTATATGATAAATGCAAAACCAGCAATGCCAGTAAACCGCCTTACAACAAATTGGGATTTCCTTATGGAAATGAGGAATGGATTAAATTTGCACTAAGTGAATTTTATAATGTTTCGGCGCTTAAAGTCGGGGCAATGTCTACATATCATGTCATGACAATACTTGGAGGAAATAAACCTATATATTGTTCATTACGAAATTCTCAAAATGATGATTTGGGTCACGCAATGGTTTTGTGGTCCTGTACATATATGGAAACAAGTGCGGTGTACAATTTCATGGATCCCGGCAGAACCAACGGCGGAGGAATGAAAAGCATTTTAATAGATGGAGATACAATGCAAAACGGAACATCATTTTTTATAAGCTCATATAACAGCAACACCTATGACAGATGGATAGCGTCATATTACAAAAATTCCTAAAGGAGCAGATATTCTATGAAAAAAATAATCGTGATAATAGGTTCAATCCTGCTTATTTTGCCGCTGATTTCGCTGAATGCTTATGCAAAAAGTGCAACGCATCCTCAAATTACTCAATTTATAGACAATTACAGGACCATATATAAGACCGACAAAAGAGCATGGGAAAAGTACGTGTGGAGCGGTGAGTATATATATGGCTATGACGGAAGTCCGTCTGCGATATTTCTCGACGATAATACAGAGGATTTTTGCGGCAGCTCAAACAAGATTATGAAAATAAATTGGCATTCTTTGCCGGAAGATGAGCTTGACAGCAAATGCGGTTTTGTAATACACACAGAGGATTATATTGAATATTACGGTTATTCATTGCAGCTTAATGAACGCAATGTGTGCACAACTGACGAAATAAAGGCTGGTCTGGGCGTAGAAAGTCCGGAAAAAATAGTCCTTGTGTCAATATTATGCGCTAGTGATGTGATGAGCACAAAAGTTGACAGCGTTGAATTTTACGACTGCGCCAAAGGCTGGAACACCATAGACGGCGAGAAATATTACGTCAAATCCGACGGCACTCTTGCAACAAGCTCCTGCACGATAAACGGGATCCGCTACAAATTCGGCAAAAACGGCGTTTGCGAGGGCAAATACACCGGCTGGACGAAAAATTCAAAGGGTCGGCGTTATTGGAAAGACGGCGTGTTGCAGAAAAACACTGAAGTGACGACCAAAAGCGGGAAAACGTATACGATTGATAGGAACGGGTATGCGAAGGTGAAGGAATAATTTACACAAAAAACACCCGACTTTTTGTGAAAACCGCCGAAATTTCCCCCGAATCCCAAACTTTTTCAAAAACCGGTTCCCAAAATCGCCTTCAGAATTGTTATTTATAGTAGAGGATGTTTTTCAGCGGGAAAACCGCAAAATAATTTGGATATGGCGAAAAGCCAAGAAAGAACAAAAAATGAAAAAGAACCGCATTTTAAGGAAAGCGGCGGCGCTTTTGCTGGCAGGGGCAATGCTGGCGGGAACGGCGTCGGCGGAGGGCGAAAGCAGAATCTCTGGTAATTCGACCCATGTTATTTCTCAGGTGGTTGAAAATTCTGCTGCGGCGAGAGAAGACGACAGCATTTCCTGCGAAATCAGAGAGTATGTGAATCGTGAGATACCTCAGCACCTCGCCGGATTGAATTACTACGGCAGCTACACAATGAGCGATATTATCCCGATTCATAACTGGGGCGGCGCTGATCTTCAGAAATATCTTGTCGTTGTTTCGGACAACGGGAAAATGATAGGTTCGCTGACAGTCGAGTATATTAACGGTAAAATAATATCGCTTTACCGCGAGGAAAATATTCCCGAACTGAACGCAGTAATAGCGAACAATGTGCCGTTTCAGCTCGGTTATAGCAACGACTGCTTCATGATTTCAACCAACGCCGGTATCTCCGTTATTGACAATCCCGAATTTGTAGACACGGGCTTTATTTCACAACTTGCGGTCAGAGCTGAATTGAACGAAAAAGCCGCGTACAGTAAAAGCGTTGCGGCGGCGAACAGGACGAGAACAACTACATATCAGGTGTCTCCTGCTGTTAAAAACGTGTCAAACGATAAAAATCCTGATGTCTTAGATGAAAAAGGCAACCATAGAGGTTTATGCTGGGCGGCATGCGTTGCGTCCGTAGGAATGCAGTATACATCGCAAACCGGATACACCGCAATGTCTATATATAATCTTTGTAACAACAGCACTGCCTCTGACCGTCCTTTAGACTATCCGATAGGTGAGCTGTCTTGGTATTTGTTTTCGCTAAAGAGTATTTTTGAAATAACGGCTATGCAAACCAATGCGCTGTCAAGCAATCAGGTGCAGAATTTGATGTTAGCCAACAGACCGATTATAGTTAGGCTTAAAAGACCTGCAGACAATGGAACCGACAGAAAAGGTCATGCAATGGTATTGTTTATGTACAACAATTTCAGCAGCACATCAGGTCAGTACATTTTCATGGATCCGGGTGGGTCTTCAAGCGGAGCCGGCAGAGTTTCGGTTATTATTGATTCGACTATTATGACCAATGGCTCAGGATTGACAATAACGTCAAGAAATGGTTTTACATACGACACATGGGAAAATTCTATTTACAGGAGGTAATACAATGAAAAAAACATTTTTGAGTTTCACAGCTATGCTTGCCGCCACTTTTGTTCTCGGTACGCAGGTTCATGCTGCCGGTGCGTTTAGTTACATAAAAGATGAAGAACGAGCAAAGGAATTAACAAAGCTTCTGGTGCAAAATTATCACACCATTTACCTTGACGATAAAAAAGCGTGGGATGAATATACGGAAAGTCACGCTTTTCCTTGGGGTGATGACGGCGGCAATCCGATGATGATGGTAGATATGAATTATCTTTCTGATTTTAAGACAAATACGAATAAAATAATTAAAATTTCCTATAGCTTTAATAAACCCGGTAATGAGACGGAGGAAGAATTTGTAAACAAACCGGAATTTGATGCCGGTTTTTGGGTTGCTTTTTTTACAGCGGACGGTCAATATTTTTCTGCTACCGGTTTTAATATGTACGAGAGGCAATGCTATACCATAAGCGAATTTATAGAAAAAAGCGGCATAGAAAATTATGAAGATATAGGTCTGGTGACTATTGAGTGCAGCACCCCGGACGTTGTAATCGGCGCGTTTCTTGAAGATTATCGCGTCTATAATTGCGAACCCGGCTGGAATGTTGTTGGAGGAGACAGATATTATGTTAATTCCAAAGGCAATATCGTCACAAATAACTGCACGATAAACGGGATCCGCTACAAATTCGGCAAAAACGGCGTTTGCGAGGGCAAATACACCGGCTGGACGAAAAATTCAAAGGGTCGGCGTTATTGGAAAGACGGCGTGCTGCAGAAAAACACCGAGATAACGACGGATAGCGGGAAAACGTACATGATCGATAGGAATGGATATGCGAAGGTGAAAAATTGAGGATAATAAAATGATTAAAAAGCTTATTTGTGCTGCGGCAGCGCTTGTGACAAGTGCTATAATGTCCGTAAATACGGCGGCGGTGAAGCATGGGTAAGATATAACGTTTTTCAGAGGGCAATGAATTTTTCGACGGGGAGGTTACGCTTAAAGGCTATATAATGCTCAGCGACTTTTTAGCCATAGGTGTGACCGATGAAATCGCAATTTCTTTCATGCCCGCCGACGGAGAATGGAACGGGCTTCCGGTTCTATATATGAGATCCACCGACTCCTTGTCCGATTCTGTCGGCTTTGTGATTGGAGGCCGCGCGCCGCGCTTTGCACTGGGGCTGACCACCCATTATGATATGGATATGTCTATGATCCCGACAGACGGAAGTGCGGCTTTTGTCGAAGTTACTCTAAAAGAAATCGCTCTTTGTTCGGGAGAGTATGCACAGTACAACACCGCCGAGATAGTTTCGATAAAGGCAGGATAAAGCGTGGCAGAAAACAATTACGCAGGCGGGGCTTTATGCTCTGCCTTTTCCTTTCTCACATAAATTTCACGCAAAAACGCTTGCCATGACGCTTTGAATGTGATATAATAAATTTGTATATCACAAAAACAGGAGGTACGATATGGCTTCACATTACGCTTTTTCAAAGGTTACTCCGCAGCTGGAGCAGATGGCTTCGCTTTGCCGCGAGTACAGCAATATCGCCCCCGAGCTTTACCTCGAGCACAACATTTACTGCGGTCTCAGAGATTTAAACGGCAAGGGCGTTCCCACGGGACTTACCGATATTTCGGAAATTGTTTCAAAAAAGAATGTTGACGGAGAAATGGTTCCGTGCAGAGGAGAGCTTTATTACCGCGGGTATAATGTACAGGATATTATACGCGGGTTTATGAAAGATAAGCGCTTCGGCTTTGAGGAAACGACATATCTGCTTTTATTCGGCAAGCTGCCGACGGAAAAGGAGCTTGAGGATTTTACGCGGCTTATTGCGAATTACCGCCAGCTTCCATCCTCTTTCGTCCGCGACATTGTAATGAAGTCGCCGAGCGAGGATATTATGAACACGCTTGCGCGCAGCGTTCTTACGCTCTACGCATACGACGACAGCCCGAACGATCTTTCTATTCCGAATGTTCTGCGCCAGTCGCTTGAGCTTATAGCGCTTTTCCCGATGCTTGCGGTTTATTCGTATCATGCGAAAAAATACTATATCGACAACGAAGGGCTTATTATTCACCGTCCGCATAAGAGTCTTTCGATTGCGGAGAATATACTTCATCTCCTGCGCGAGGACAGCCGTTATACCGAGCTTGAAGCGCGCGTTCTCGACCTTGCGCTGGTGCTTCACGCGGAGCACGGCGGCGGAAACAACTCGACATTCACTATGCATGTTGTAACCTCGTCGGGAACGGATACATATTCGGCGGTCGCCGCAGCATTAAGTTCGCTTAAAGGTCCGAAGCATGGCGGCGCGAATCTCAAGGTCTGCGATATGTTTGCGGAGCTGAAGCGTGAAATAAAGGTCTGGAAGGACGAGGATGAGATCTCCGCGTACCTCGAACGCCTGCTGAACAAGGACGCGTTTGACAAGAGCGGTCTTATCTACGGCATGGGTCACGCGGTTTATTCCGTTTCCGATCCGCGCGCCGAGGCGTTTAAGGGCTATGTTGAAAAGCTCGCCGAAGAAAAGGGCATGAGCGACGAGTTCAATTTTTACAGCACGGTAGAGCGTCTCGCGGCGGAGCTTATTGCGAAAAAGCGCCGTATCTACAAGGGCGTAAGCGCGAATATCGACTTTTACAGCGGATTCTGCTACACTATGCTGGGGCTTCCGCGCGAGCTTTACACGCCGCTTTTCGCGGTTGCCAGAATTTCGGGCTGGTCGGCGCACCGCATAGAGGAGCTTATAAACGGAAAGAAGATAATCCGTCCCGCGTATCTGAACGTACAGCCGCGCCGCGATTATGTTGAGCTGAGTGAAAGAACAGCGGAAGAATAATTTTGGGAATTTGGAGTGCATACATGACAAATAGCCTAAAGGGGATATAAAAATGAAGAAAAACAAACTGGTTGCCCCTGTTTTGAAATGGGTTGGCGGCAAGCGGCAGCTTTTAGATACCTTAACGCCCTTGCTGCCAAAAAGAATAACTACATATTGCGAACCGTTTGTTGGCGGCGGAGCTATGTTATTTCACTTACAACCCAATTCAAGTTTGCGATGATAACACTTTAATAGATTGGGAAGAATTCTGATGAATTTTAATTTCGACATTTCTCTTGCTGAAAATTATAAAAGTAACTCACAGAAAATTCGTGTTATGAGTGAAAATTGGGTAGGCAAAAATATATTCTGTCCGATTTGTGGAAATCCTCATATTTCTAATCTTGACAATAATATGCCTGTTGCAGATTTACAATGCGATAACTGCGGTGAAATATACGAGTTAAAAAGCAAACAAGGTAAGCTCGGAAACAAAATAAACGATGGTGCATACGCCACAATGTTGGAGCGAATAAACAGTTCAAGTAATCCCGACTTATTTATTATGAGTTATTCAAAAGATTATAAAGTAACTGATTTAATTCTTGTTCCGAAGTTCTTTTTTATAGAAAGTATTATCGAGAAACGTAAACCGCTTGCTCCGACAGCTCGACGAGCCGGCTGGGTTGGATGTAATATTGTTTTTGGTGATGTTCCAGCAGAAGGCAGAATAAGAATTGTTGAAAATCAGAAGATATATAATGCTAATGAAATAGTTGAAAGCTATGCTCAAATCAAAAGGTTACAAACCAACAATCTTGAGAGCAGACGATGGCTTATGGATGTAATGAATTGCATCAACGAAATAAATACGTCTGATTTTTCATTGCAAGATGTTTACGCATTTGCAGAACGGCTCCAAGAAAAACATATTAATAATCATAATATTGAAGCTAAAATACGTCAACAGCTGCAGATTTTAAGAGATAAAGGATTTCTCGAATTTATAGCAAGAGGTCATTATAGGAAATTGATTTAAGAGGATCAGCGTGAAAGTAATGTTTATTCCATCTGAAACAAGGCAGAACGAAAAAGCCCTGCAATAAAACAATTTTTTTGCAAGGTGAAAAACGAATAGCACCCCCTAAGAAACGGTTAATCCTTGTTTTTCAAGAAATTTGTTGGATTGAATGCATAGTCGGTTTGATAAACGAGTGAAAGTCAAGCTTGCTTCTTGACATTTGCACATCTGTATGCTAAAATAATAAAAACGATGATGGGGCGCAGTAGCGCGCGGAAAAGCCTTTCAGAGAGCCTGCGGACGGTGTGAGCAGGCAGCCCCCGCGCAGCGAATTACTCCCCGGAGCGGCTCGCCGAACGTTCGGGTCAATCGCTGCGGTTGGCTCGGCAATTAAGCGGCACGGGTAAGCCCGTTAAAGCTGTTGCGGTTTCTTTCGTAAACCGCATTGAGGTTCGCGCTTGCGGACAAACTGAGGTGGTACCGCGGTAACACGCCCTCGGAGCAATTCCGAGGGCTTTTTTATTTAAAACGCAAGGCGTTTTATTCAAGCTCCGTCTTTGAATAGGTTGGATTTATTTCGCGGCAGGAGTGACGGCGGGGTTGTGGTGATAGTGCGGAATGGGTTTGTGTTTGTAGGGCGCTTCACCCGTGTTCCGCCTTTAAACAGGTTGGGTTTATTTCGGTGTAGGTGCGACGGCGGGATTGAGAACTTTGATTAAGTGGGATTGCAGAAGCGATGGGTGTTGCTGTGCGGTTTGGTTAAGCGAAAATTGCTTTTAACAAGCGGGTTTTATTTCGGAGCAGCGAGGAATGCAGTGATATCTGAGCGAGCTTCACGTTAGCGAGAAGCTGCGGCATTTCTCTGGGAGAGGAGGTGATAATATGAAAAATAATCTGCTTAAAACAGTGAAAATAACGCTTATTTTCCTCACGGGCGCGGCAACAAGGCTTGCGGTCATTGCAGGAATGATATTTGTTATGATGAGGACGCTTTCGATTGCGGACTTGTTGTTTGTCGTTATTATGGCGGCGGTTATTGCGCTTGGAATTTATGCGGGATTTTTGGTCGGGAATATTTCCGAAAGGAATCTGCGGCTTACGCGCATGGCAGGAGTCGCCGCATACGCTCTTGGCGCGGCGGTTCTGCTTGCCGTTTTAATTATCCAAAACGAATGCAGCATAGAGCGGGCTATAAATTCCTCGCAGATGTTCAGCGGACTTACCGTAACCCTTGGGGGAGCTTTCAGGTGGATATTGTGGGGGAATGCTGCTGCGGTCGCCGTAAATGCGGCCGTACAGACGGTGTATACCATAGTGAGGAAAAAAGATGAAAACGATTCTCGCTAAATCAATTTTGCAAAAAAACAAGTCGGGCGCGTGGTTCGGGAACGACTACAACATGAACCTGTACAAGGGCTGCTGTCACGGGTGCATTTACTGCGACAGCAGGAGCGACTGTTATAATATTGACAATTTCGACGAGGTGCGCGCAAAGGAAAACGCGCTTGAAATTCTCCGCGGCGAGCTGAAGCGGCGCACGCCGGGCGTTATTGGCACAGGCGCTATGAGCGACCCGTACAACCCTTTTGAGAAAACCGAACTGCTTTCCCGAAGGGCGGCGGAGCTTATAAGTGGGAGCGGCTTTGGGCTTACGGTTGTAACAAAAAGTCCGCTTATCACGCGGGACATTGACGTTTTCGGCGAAATTGCCGCCGAACAGCCGCTTTTGCTGAAAATGACGGTAACAACGGCAGACGACGGGCTTTGCGGACTGCTTGAACCGAACGTCGCGCCGACCTCCGAGCGTTTTGCGGCGCTTGAAAAGCTTGCTTCGGCCGGACTTTTCACGGGCATCACGCTTATGCCGATCCTGCCGTTCATTAACGATACCACCGAAAATATCCGAGCAATTGTCCGGCGTGCGGGAGAATGCGGAGTCCGGACTATTTTCCCTTTTTTCGGACTGACTCTCCGCGACGGTCAGCGCGAATATTTTTACAGCCGTCTTTCGCGGATCTTCCCCGAAAAACCGCTTGCCAAGATGTATTCCGAGCGGTTCGGCGGCTCTTACGAGTGCGTTTCGCCGCGAATGAACGAGCTTTGGGAGATTTTCCGCGAGGAGTGTCACGCGGCGGGGATTCTGTACCGCATGGACGAGATTATTTCCGCTTACATGGCAGGTCATCTTTCCGAACAGACCCGCTTTTTCTAAAAACGCAAGGCGTTTTATTCAAGCTCCGTCTTTAAAAAGGTTAGGCTTATTTCGGTGTAAGTGCGACGGCTGGCGGTTTTGGTTAAGCGGCGCTGCTCCCCGCCCATGGCAGTCTGAAAAACGCACATGCTGCGCCTCCCCGCCTTTTGACAGCCCGTCATATATCCCACTTTGGCTTACGGCGCGCTCATAGGATAGTGCTTCCCGCTAAATCGGCGGGGATACTGCACAGCGGCGGAGGCGCGCAGCGCGGCGGAATTGCTTCGCAATTCCGCCGCCAGCGCAAGCCATAACGGCGGCGTGCGAAGCCGCCGTTATGGCTTGCGCTGGCGCACTGTCCCGCTTCGCGGGACAGGCGCTGCGCGCCCCGCCCGTGAGGCACCTGCCCCGCCGATTAGCTGCGGCGGGCATAACCCGATTAAGGAAAGAAAGTGAACTTTGAAAGGTTGTGATATACATGAAATCGCCCGACGATTTTGTTGTTTATGTGCATTGCACATTCAGATAAATAGTCATTAAACATACGAAAGGAAACGAAAAATGGAACTTTATGAAGAACTTGTCCGCCGTGGGCTTATCGCTCAGGTAACGGACGAAAAGGAAATCAGCGAAATGATAAACGCGGGGAAAGCCACCTTCTATATCGGTTTCGACCCGACTGCCGACAGCCTACATGTAGGTCATTTCATGGCGCTCTGCCTTATGAAAAGGCTCCAGCAGGCGGGAAATAAGCCGATCGCGCTTGTAGGCGGCGGAACGGGCATGATAGGCGACCCGTCGGGCAAATCCGATATGCGAAAGATGATGACCCCCGAAACGATCGCGCACAACTGCGAGTGCTTCAAAAAGCAGATGAGCAAGTTCATCGACTTCTCCGAGGGCAAGGCGCTTATGGTCAACAACGGCGACTGGCTTCTTAATCTTAATTATATCGATGTTCTCCGCGAGGTCGGCGCCTGCTTCAGCGTAAATAAGATGCTGACGTTTGAGTGCTATAAGCAGAGAATGGAACGCGGTCTGACATTCCTCGAGTTCAACTACATGATAATGCAGAGCTACGATTTCTATATGCTTTATCAGAAATACGGCTGCAATATGCAGTTCGGCGGCGACGACCAGTGGGCTAATATGCTCGGCGGAACGGAGCTTATCCGCAAGAAGCTCGGCAAGGACGCTCACGCAATGACGATAACCCTCCTGCTCAATTCCGAGGGCAAGAAAATGGGCAAGACCGAAAAGGGCGCGGTATGGCTCGACCCCGAAAAGACCAGCCCCTACGACTTTTTCCAGTACTGGCGGAATGTTGCCGACGCGGACGTTATCAAGTGCCTGAAGCTGCTCACGTTCGTTCCGATCGAAGAAATTGAGGAAATGGAAAAGACAATGGAGGGCGCGGCGTTCAACAAGGCGAAGGAGCTGCTGGCTTTCGAGCTTACGAAGATGATTCACGGCGAAGAGGAAGCGAACAAGGCGCTTGCCGCGGCGAAGAGCCTGTTCGGCGGAAGCGGCGTTTCTGCCGATATGCCGACAGATGAGATACCTGCGGAAATGTTCGCGGACAATAAGATAGGTATTCTCGACCTGCTGACTGCGGCAAAGCTCGCGCCGTCAAAGCGCGAAGCGCGCAACCTTATCGCGGGCGGCGGAATTATGGTTGACGACGTAAAAATCGACGACCCGAACGCGCAGATCGAAATAAACGACTTCGTTGTTGTGAAAAAGGGCAAAAAGATAATTCACAAGGTCAAAAAGGCGTAAAGATATATGAAAAAGGAGCAGTCGTGTAGGGCTGCTCCTTTTGTGTTAATTTGTTCGGCAAAGGGGAATTTGCTGTTATCCCCAATGCGGGATAACCAACTGATATAAAAATGCGATAATAACGGATAATCCGATTTCGACAGCATACTCTTTCGGTTTTCTTCTTAGGAGTATTACACCGATTATCCATGTAATTACCTCCATAAAATGATACACATAAAATCCCTGTGTAAGGTTAAATGCCTGTGCAAGTAAAGCTCCGATAATCACACTAGATATAATGATTGCAATAATTCCTTCTCCTTTTGCATACCAGCATATATATGCCAGAAAAAAGGAAGCAAAAGAAATCGCTATCCAAATCATCATATAGGTTTTCGGCAAAAAAACAAAAATGAAATTACAGTAGATGTAGTACCCTGCCAGCATACTTATAAAAAATAAGAATGTGTTGATTGCCGCTGTCAATGGAGATTTTGCATAAATAGAAATCACGGTTGCCAGTAAGATCCATACCGATAGCCGCCCAAAATAGTTTACAATATCCAACTGCTGTATTATTGTCGGAAAAAGATTTGAGGCTGTACCATCCATCCATTTCTGCAAAACGCCGAGTGCAAGTCCAAGCAAGGCTATTCCTATCGTTTCGGCTATCTGTCTATTTAGTGGGATATCTTTTCTTGGTTTTCTGATTTTTTCAAGAAATGATTTGATTTTCAACACCTCGCCGAATTTCGATTTATCGGGCAGATTAAATACCCTCGTAAATCCATTATACCATGCGATTCTGCTTTTTTCAACCGCTTTTGTAATCAAATTTTCAAAGGCATAAGCACGTCAATAGCCGCTTTTCATTCGTTTTTTTGCAATTTCAAAAATCAATCAAAAAAACGAAAGAGTAAAAAACCGCCCGCACGGATTTCTCCGAACGGGCGGCTTGCTTTTCTTTCTCAATTCACAAAAACGCTTGAGCGGTGCTTGAAATATACCGCGTAATTTATTATGAACATTACAATGGATGTAACATCCCTGCCGATTTCTTCTCCGATCATGCTTATAACAGACACATCGATAACTGCCGAAGCCGCAATAAGATACCCATAGCCTATAACAAAGCTTAAAATAAATACGGTCAGGTAGCTGCGCATGGCGGTACGCTTAAGACTGCTTATCTGAAACCTCACGAATACAAGCGCTGCCGAGCACAGCATGGTAAGCAGACCGAATATAATATCCACGTTTTTCAGAGCCGGAAATTCCGCATATATGAGATTAGCGTCCTTGCCGTACTGCGCTCCTGAAATAACGGTAATTGCAGTTATAAAATTTAATACCGCACTTGCAAAAAATGAAAAATAAAGCTGAAATTTCATCCAGCCTATGCCGTAGGATTTTCCGTCCTCGCCTATTATATAGCCGAGACGCTTTATTTCTGCCCATGTTCTGCCGTTGACTTGGTCATAAGCGGCGTAGGGCGATTTAGGAACGGGAATATAGTCCGGCGCCGGCTGGACCGTGCTTTGAACGGGCGCGCCGCAGTTCGGGCAAAATTTAGTGTTGTCGGCAAGCTGTGTGCCGCAGTGTCCGCAGAACATAGTTTTATCCTCTCTTTTCAAATTTTCGGCAGAAGTTTACATATTCATTATATAATGTTTTTACAGGATTGTCAATTACTTTTTCGGGAGTAATGGAGAGGAGGAGAGCGGCGGCATTCCCAAAAAATAAACCCGCGCAGATATGCTGTCATATCTGCGCGGGTCTATATAGGGGGGGAAATGAATAGAGTGGTGTCGTATTTATGCGGAAACCGCGTCGCTTGCGGCTGCGCTGCCTGTATTATTTTCGGGGAAATGAGGAGCGCTGCCGCCGTCGGGAGGAGTCATATTTTCAGGCAGAGTCATTCCGTCGGGAAGCTCAGGCGGGTTTCCGTTGTTTTCTTCGGGCATTGCCATGCCCTCGCGGGGCATAGAGTTTTTACGTTCGCCTCTATCGGGCTTTTGTCCGTCCGTAAATCCACCAAAACCACCAAATCCGCCGAAACCGCCTTTTATCTCAGTCTGTTCGGTTTCGGTTCCGTTTGAAATTGTGCCGCTTGTGACAACTCCGTTTTCGTCAGGGGTGTCCGAAAGAGTTCCGCCGGTGTATATTTTATAGCCTTCGCAGTCTGTTCCGTCGCTGAAAATGACACCCTGGGCCTTTTTGGGGAGAACTGCCGAGGCGAGAACATTTCCGTCGCCGTCCGCAACGGTGACAACCGTTCCTGCTGCCGCACCGAGAGCTGTGGAGGCAATATAGTTTTCATTGGGCGCTTCCATCATACCGGTGCTTCCAAGCGCGAGGACAACGCCGCCTGTTACGGTGATCTTATTTCCGCTGTCGCCGCAGTCGAGAGGTCCGTCGCCGTCGGCTGTGGGACCGCAGACGATAACGGTTCCGCCCGATATATTTATGTCGCCGTTTGAGTCAATGCCGTCGCCCGAAGCGTTGATATAAATATATCCGCCGTTTATGTTAAGTGTGTGATCGCCGCTGTCCTCTTCGTCCGAGGATTTGTTCCAGCCGAAAAAGCTTGTGCCGCCGCCCGTGTTCAGACCGTCGTCGGTTGCAGAAATGCTGATTTTTCCGCCGTTAATGTTCATTACAGATTTGCTTTCAAGCCCTTCTGTGCTGTTCAGAACGGAGATTTCTCCCCCGTTTACGGTGAGATTTCCGTGCGCCGAAACGCCTTTTCCCGAAGATGAAGAAAGGGTGTAGCTTCCGCTCTCGATTACCGCCGCGCCGCTTGAATGAACGGCATGGTCGGTTGAATTTATTGTTACTGTACAGCCTGCGGCGCTGATTTCTCCCCCCTTGATTCCCTTGCTGCTGAGGTCGGAATTATCCTTGATATTTCCCGTTGTTTCTATATTTACAGTTCCGCCCGAAAGCGTAAGCAGACCGTCCGCCTGAATCCCGTCCTCTCCCGAAGCGAGGTCAAGTACGCAGTCTACAAGGCTCATCGCGCCGTCCTCGGTATTATCTGTTTTAATGCAGTCGCCGGTGCTTTTTACAGTGATTGCAGCGTTTTCTGCCGTAAAGCTGTCCTTGCCCTTGATTCCGTTATTCGCCGCCGAAACGGAGAGCGTGCAGTCCGAAACGGTGAGGGCGTCCTTGCAGACAATGCCGTTGTTTGCGGAGCTTGCAACAGTGAGCCTTCCGGAACCGCATATTTCCAGATCGTCTTTGGCAAATATCGCCGCATTAGGTTCATTGTCCGTCTTGCTTTCGAAATCTCTTTCGTATGTGTATTCTCCGTCTGAAAAAGAATTTTCCGTCCCGCTCGCTGCTTCAACGGTAAGCTGTCCGTCTGCGCAGAAAAGCGCCGCGCCGTTCGGATTATTTACGGACACTCCATTAAGAACAAGCTTTACGGGTTCATCGCTGCTGACATAAATCATTCCGTCCGAAATTGTTCCGCTGAGATTATATATTCCGCCTTCGGTCACAGAAAGGCAGCCGTTTTCAAACCACGCTCCTGCGCCCTGAATTGTGACCGACTCGCCCAGCGAAATCGTACATTCGTTTGTATATTCCTCGTCTGAAGCCGAAAAAGACGTGTCAAGCTGCGTAAGCGTGCCCGAACTTTCCGCTGTTTCGCCCGAATAAACGCCGCTTTCCATGTTACAGCCGGAAAGAACAGCAATAACCATAAGCAGTGTGATCCCTTTTTTCATTATATTTACCTCCTTTGGGCGGTGCTTTTGTTCACTGCCATTATCATATCCTTTTTTTGTGACAGCGTCGTGACGAAAAAGAATTATTGAGCTGAAACGAAAAAGAAAAATCGTAGACACAGACTTACGGGACAGTGCAGATTCGCGTTTTTTCCGGCGCACTTTGCCGCAATCGGGACGGGCGCGGGCGCGCGCCCGATGCCGCCGCAGGCGGCATCGGGCAGCGGCGCGGCAAAGCCGCGCCGCTCATGCGTTTCGCTTCACGAAACGCATGGCGCGCCCGCGCGCAGTTTTTGCCGGAGTGGGAGATGAGGGCGGCGCGGCGAGCGCAGCGAGCCGCGGGTGAGGGGAGAAGAAAGTGCGGACAGACGGCGTTTCGGGAAGTGTGATAGATTGCGGAGATACCAAAAGCCGTCGTGAGCGGTTAAAGCGGCAGCCTCCTGAAGGGACGGTTATACTTTCCCGAAAGCTCCAGCTATCCCGCCCCCTCGTCGGCTGCCGCCGCGGCTTTCAATTTGCCGCTTTCCCCAATCTGACGGCGAAACGCCGCTGTTCGCAGCCCTGCCCTCCCGCATTTACGCGGCGCGCGCACGGCTCAAGCCGTGCGCGTCAGGCGGCGGATTGAGCCGCCGCACTTTCCCTGCCGCACTCCTTGTGTGCGGCAGGGGCGCCGCGTTCTCACCCTACCCCCTGTTGCCTATGTTTCACAAAACGCAGAATTGATTTTTGAGGAATTTCACAAAATAATGCACAAACGCACCCGTGTGTAAACCTTTACTGTTGACAAAACCGACAGACTGTGTTATACTTATAACATCTTAAATTATATCAATGGAGGCTGCGCTATGTCAGATAACGTGTTAAATCTTTCCGAATCCAAGGAAGAAAAAATCGACGAATACATAGAAGATGAGTTTGGTCTCGGCTTGAAGATATTCCTGCTTGCAAGGCTTGTATTCTGCGGGCTTTGCGCATTTATGGTACTGGGCGCTCTTGTGTGCGTTGTTACGGGATTTACACCTATAGATGTACTTATAAGCAGCGCGACAGGCTTCGGTCCTGCGGCTGTAGATCAGAATTACGACGGTTATAAGATTTGTATGTTTGCGCAGGCGGCGTATTCGCTTATAAGCCCCGTACTTGTTTTCATGTTCATGAAAAACCGAAGCAAGCTCTGGGCATTTGCGGATCTTGCGCTTTTCGTTGTATTCATCGGAATTTCAATGGCTATGGGTGCGCTTTTCCTTAACCCTGCGGCGACCGGAAGCCCGTGCCTCTTTACAAACGGTTCGGCATGGTTTTTCTACCTGATTTTTAATCCCGTATGGTCTTTTATCGCGCTTTTTGTCGGTAAACATTTTAAGTATATGCCTCTCAAGTAAGGCGGAAGGAGAAACGCAAATGATTTTAGGTTTATTTTTAAATGCTATCGGAATCCAGATAGTTCCCGCTGTATTAATTACTATAGGCGTCCTTGTTCAGCTTGCCGGCTTCGTTTTTCTTATTTACCGCATGAAAGCAACAGGCTCAATGGATACGGTAAATACCGCGCAGATTGAAAAGATCAGCAATATTGCGGGACTTGTTTTTGTTATTTATGTTATTATAGAGCTTATCGGCGTTTGCGCCTGCGTTACGGCTAATGAGATCTGCCGCGGATTTTATCACTATCCTTCCGGCACGGTCTGCTCGCTATGCGCAGGTGGTCACTATGTTGCTTCCGATATCCTTATGCTCGGAATTTACTTTGACGTGTTTATTGTAAACAGCTATGTTACAGCGGCAGTTTCCGCCGTAAAAGGCTTCCTCGCAAGAAAAAAGATACATCTCTTTTAATTCCGTGCCGTGAATGCACGGCGTGGTTTTTACGGTGACATCTTTCAAAGCCGTTCTGCGGAAATCCCGCGGGCGGCTTTTGCTTTTCGGCAGAAAGGGTGTAAAGGCCCGTTATATATAACCTCGTCGCAGATGTTCCCTGCGATGGTTGCAATCGTCGAAGTCTGATTAAGCTAGCTTATCAGACTTTGCTCCGATTTTAAATACATATAAAAAGAAAGGAAGAAACAACTATGACAATGACCCAGAAGATACTGGCTAAAGCGGCGGGGCTTCCGTCCGTAAAGCCGGGTCAGCTTATTCGGGCAAAGCTTAATATGGTGCTCGGAAACGACATCACAAGCCCGGTCGCAATCAATGAATTTGAGAAAAACGGCTTCAGCTCGGTTTTCGACCGCACAAAAATTTCCCTTGTAATGGACCATTTTACGCCCAATAAGGACATTAAGGCGGCGGGACTTACCAAGCAGTGCCGCACTTTTGCACGCAAATATGATATTAAAAATTATTTTGACGTAGGCGATATGGGAATTGAACACGCGCTTCTCCCAGAAAAGGGTCTTATCGCTCCCGGAGAGGTATGTATCGGCGCGGACAGCCACACCTGTACATACGGCGCGCTCGGCGCGTTCTCAACGGGCGTAGGCTCGACCGATATGGCGGCAGGCATGGCTACGGGCGAAGCATGGTTCAAGGTCCCCTCCGCGATAAAGTTCAACCTTAAAGGCGCTCTTACGGGTCACGCAAGCGGCAAGGACGTTATTCTGCACATTATCGGGCAGATAGGCGTTGACGGCGCGCTTTATAAGTCTATGGAATTTACAGGCGAGGGCTTGAAGTCGCTTTCTATGGACGACAGGCTTTGTATCGCAAACATGGCTATCGAAGCGGGCGGAAAGAACGGCATTTTTGAGGTAGATGAAATTACTCTCGCATACCTTAACGGACGCGTTGACAGACCGTTCAGCGTGTTTGCTCCCGATTCCGACGACGATTATGAGCAGATCATTGATATTGATTTAAGTGAAATAAAGCCGACGGTGGCTTTCCCGCACATCCCCGAAAATACAAAGACGATCGATGAGATCGAAAAGCCCGTCGTTATTGATCAAGTCGTTATCGGCTCCTGCACAAACGGCAGAATTTCCGATATGCGCAGCGCGGCAGCGATCCTCAAAGGAAAAAAAGTAGCAAAAAACGTCCGCTGCATAGTAATCCCCGCAACACAGAAGGTTTATCTGGACTGCATTCACGAGGGTCTTGCGGAAATTTTCATTGAAGCTGGCTGCGCGTTCAGCACGCCTACCTGCGGACCGTGCCTCGGCGGACACATGGGCATTCTCGCGGCGGGAGAACGTGCCGTTTCCACTACGAACCGCAATTTTGTCGGAAGAATGGGTCACCCGGAGTCCGAGGTTTATCTTGCAAGCCCTGCGGTTGCGGCAGCTTGTGCAATAAAAGGTGAATTAAGCAAGGATATTTTCGATTGAGAGGGCTGAACTATGGTAAAGCACATCATTATATGGACGCTTAAACCAGAGCTTTCCGCAGAAGAGCGGCAGCTTGTCAAAAAAAGGATAAAGGAAGGTCTTGAGGGACTAAAAGGGCAGATCGAAGGTCTTGTTGACATTCATGTGCAGACCGAACTGCTCGGTTCGTCTGTCGGAGACCTGCTTCTCGACAGCACTTTTACCGACGAAGCGGCGCTCAAAGCCTATTCGGTTCACCCCGCGCACACTGCGGTCGCAGACGGGTTCGTTCGCCCCTACACCGCCGAGTGGCGCTGCGCAGACTACAAATATGAGGAGTAAAAAATATGAATGTTCATGGTTTTGTTCATAAATTCGGCGACAATGTTGACACGGACGTAATTATCCCCGCGCGTTATCTCAACACCGCCGACCACAGGGAGCTTGCATCCCACTGTATGGAGGATATAGACAAAGAGTTTATACACAAAGTTAAGCAAGGCGATATTATTACTGCGGGTGCAAACTTCGGCTGCGGTTCTTCGCGCGAACACGCCCCCATCGCAATCAAGGCGAGCGGCGTTTCCTGCGTAATTGCGGCGACATTTGCCCGCATTTTCTACCGCAACGCTATCAACATAGGGCTTCCCATTCTCGAATGCCCCGAAGCCGCAGCGGCGATCGCCGAGGGCGACGAGGTTGAAGTCGATTTCGACACGGGCGTAATTACCGACAAGACCTCCGGTAAAACTTTTCAGGCGGAGCCGTTCCCCGATTTTATCAAGGATATAATCGCTGCGGGAGGGCTTCTCAATTCCCTCAAGCACTGATTCACCTGCTCCCGGGGCAGGTCCGGCGAAACGGGCGGGGGGCGCGCAGCGCCTTTCCCGCGAAGCGGGAAAGCGCCTGCGGCGAAGCCGCAGGCCGCGGAATTGCGGAGCAATTCCGCGGCGCTGCGCGCCCCCGCCCGCTGAACTTTCTTCTCCGGGAAGAGGTGCTGCAAACCTGTACGATATAACAGACAAAAAGAAAGGAAAACAGACATGGAAAAGAACATTGCAGTAATAAAGGGCGACGGAATAGGCCCCGAAATAGTGAACGAGGCTATCCGCGTTCTGGAGAAAACTGCGCAAAAGTACGGACACAAGTTTAATTTTACCGACGTTCTCATGGGCGGAATAGCGATAGATAAGACGGGCGTTCCGCTTCCGCAGGAAACGATCGATATATGCAAGGCGAGCGACAGCGTGCTGCTCGGCGCGGTCGGAGGACCTAAGTGGGATAAGGGCGCGGGAAATCTCCGCCCCGAAGCCGGACTTCTCGGAATACGCAGCGCGCTCGGACTTTTTGCGAATATCCGCCCCGCGAAGCTGCTTGCGCCGCTGGCAGACGCCTGCCCTCTGAAAAATGAGATAACCGCGCAGGGACTTGACCTTGTTATTGTGCGTGAGCTTATCGGCGGAGCGTATTTCGGAAAGAGAACGACCTGCATTGATGAAAACGGGCATAAGACAGCAGCGGACGAAATGAAGTACAGCGATTACGAGGTCGAGAGAATATGCCGCGTTGCATTTGAGTTGGCGAAAAAGCGCAGAAAAAAGGTGACGAGCGTGGATAAGGCGAATGTTCTCGACAGTTCCCGCCTCTGGCGTGAAATTTCGCATAAAATTGCCGCAGAAAATCCCGATGTTCAATTTTCCGATATGCTTGTGGACAACACGGCGATGCAGCTTGTCCGCAATCCCGCGCAGTTTGACGTTATCGTAACCGAAAATCTTTTCGGGGACATTCTCTCCGACGAGGCGAGCATGATAACTGGTTCGCTCGGTATGCTCCCAAGCGCTTCTCTCGGCGAGGGCACCTGCGGACTTTACGAGCCTATCCACGGCTCGGCGCCCGATATTGCGGGGCAGGATAAGGCAAATCCGCTTGCGACAATTCTTTCGGCGGCTATGATGCTTCGGTACAGCTTTGATATGCAGGAGGAAGCTCAGGCAATCGAAAGCGCGGTTGACGCGGTTCTTGCCGACGGCTATCGCACGGCGGATATAATGAGCGAGGGAAAAACACTTGTCGGCTGCCGCAGAATGGGCGAGCTTGTTGCTGAAAAAATATAAAAATATCCTTAACAGTCCGCAGAGCAGATTTTCTGCGGGCTGTTTTGCTGTCAAAATGAAAAAAATAAAAACAGCCTCATTGCATTAAAGTAAAAAAGGCTGTAAAATATAGGCGGAGGTGTTGATATGGCTAATGAGGAAAAGAAAGATTTTAACGCAATGCTGCACGACAGAAAGGATATGCCGAAAATTCAGGTCATTACAGACAATGCGAGCATTGAAAAATACGGCGGCAATCGAATGTATTTCGCGCCGCCCGCAGATTATGACAAAGTGATGAAAAAAGTTCCTTTTGGAAAGGTCATTACTGTCGGTGAGATACGCGAACATTTTGCGAAAAAATCGGGCGCGGATTTTACCGAACCGGTTACGGCGGGAATTTTTGTTTCTATTGCGGCTTGGGCAAGCCATCAGCGGACAGAGGACAAAACACCCTACTGGAGAACGCTTAAAGCGGGCGGCGAATTAAACGAAAAGTATCCCGGCGGCGCTTTACGGCAGAAAGAAATGCTCGAAAAAGAGGGACACACTATTGTTCAAAAGGGACGCAAGAATATCCGATATTATGTCAAGGACTACGAAAAAGCGCTCTTTGCGCTTGAGTGAGGGCGGCTTTTAATTGCTCCGTTTATTTCCCACCTTGCAAAACGCCGCGTTTCGGGGATAGTGCAGATTCCTTTTTCGGCGGGGTTTGCGAAAGCGGCGGATGCGCAGGCGCGCGCCATTCTGCGCTTTCAGCGCAGAATGGCTACGGCGCGGCGAAACCGCGCCGTTTGTTGGCTTCACTGCGTGAAGCCAACAGCGCGCCTGCGCGTCCGCCCGCTCATTCCTGCTTTGCCGCAGCTTGCGCGGCGCGCCGCATTCGGCGAAGCCGAATGCGGCAGGCGGCGGCTTTGCCGCCGCCCTTTCGCCGGACCGCCCGCAGGGCGGTCCGGCGCGCCGCGCGGTGCGGAAAGAGAACCATGTGCGAGTTGCGGCGTCAGCGCAAGTGTGAAAACATACAGAGACGGAGAAAGCCGCCGTAACCAGAAGCTCCAAAAGGCTGTAAAATCCTTCCGGAATAATTATAGCTTGAGAAAATGTGAGTTTAATTATAAAAGACCATTTTTATTCCACTTTACCGAGGTTTTGTATCCAAGCTTTTTGTACCACTCTGATACACCAGTAAAGTGAATATAGCTGTAATCATAGCCTTCGTCCTTTAATATTTTTGTGACGTGTTTGACCATTGTTAAACCTATTCCTTTGTTGCGGTATTCAGGAAGTGTACCAACACAACCGGGACCGCCTACCCTGATTTTGCGATCGCCAATCTTATAAACTCCCATATCGTCAACTAAACAAAAAGAAGCAATTATTCCGTTCACATATCCGCAGTAAATTCTGCTGTCAGCATCAAAGAAATTTATCCAGTCGGGATCGACTTTTTCAACCGCTTTTTTTAATTCAACAATGCTGCCGTTATAAAATCCGAAAGAAATATTATTATCATCCGGTTTTTTGTTGTATTTGCTTAAATCAAAATCGTTAAGTCGGAGAATCATTTCCTCAAAAATCAAATTGTCAGGCAGTCCGTGAACATCTTCTCTTTCAAAATGACCAGGATACATAAGTTTAAACAGCAACAAGCTTTCCTGATTATCCATATAAATCAGCCCTCCTTTGGCGTGTAAATCAATTATAACACGTTTTGGAAAAAAGTCAATTATAGTGCTGCGAAAGCGGCTTTCAACTTTTTCATCTATTTCTCGCTTTGCAAAACGCCGCGTTTCGGGGATAGTGCAGATTCCTTTTTCGGCGGGGTTTGCGAAAACTGCGGACGCGCAGGCGCGTGCCATGCTGCACTTTCAGCGCAGCATGGCTGCGGCGCGGCTTCGCCGCGCCGTTCGTTGGCTTCACTGCGCGAAGCCAACAGCGCGCCTGCGCGTCCGCCCGCTCATTTCTGCTTTGCCGCAGTCTGCGCGGCGAGCCGCATTCGGCTTCGCCGAATGCGGCAGGCGGCGGCTTTGCCGCCGCCATTTCGCCGGACCGCCCGCAGGGCGGTCCGGCGCGCCGCGCGGTGCGGAAAAAGAACTCTGTGCGAACTGCGGCGTCGGCTTAAGTGTGAAAGCGCACAAAAATAGAGAAAGCCGCGGACGTATCGTGTATTACCGCTCTGCCGCCTCAAGCGTCCGCCTTCTGAATAAGCCGGCGTTTTTCTGCGCTCTATAAATCGACTTAGCATAACGCCGCGCTTCGCAAAAGTGTACCCGTTCTGTATCTGCTGAACACCCCGATGTCAAAAAAACGCGTTGAAAATTGTTCAATTCGGCAATTTCGGTTTTTGGCGGAAAAAACGGTTGCAATCCTGCTTAAAAGGTAGTATAATGTAAGTTGAGAAATTGTTGATTATTGTAACGGGCGCAGAAAAACGCCCAAAAAGAAAAAGGATTGGAGGGTTAATTTAACATGAACGAAAATGACATAAAGTGGATATCGGTGAACAACCTCAGACCAGAACCGCTCCGCGTAGCGCTGTCCGAAAAGCTCGAAAAATTCGGCTGGTGTGTGGATTTCAGCGGATTTGGCGAGGGAAAGGCGGAAAAAGCACAGCTTTGCATTTTTGACGTACTCAGCCGTAAGGAAAAGCCGAATATTCTTATTATAAGTCCGTCAGGCTTCGCCCAGAGCTGGTATAATGCGCTCCTTATGGGACTCGGAGTTGATTTCAAGCTTGTTTCGGGCGCGAAAAATGCAGTCGCATTCTTTGCGCGGGAGTTGTCAAACCTTTTTATCGTAAGCGAGGACGTTCTTGCAGGCGGTGAACAGTCTGTTTTTGAAGCAATGCAGAAAAGCGGCATCGTATGGGATCTGATGATCGTTGACGCTTCCGGAAGCACCGAGGGTATCAGCTCGTCGATGTATATCGAAAAGACGGGAATGAAAACAGACGAGCTGCTCATTTTTGCCCCCTATCCCGCGCTTTATACCGAGTCGCCCGTGCCGGTAAACGATGTTGTAAAGGCGCTTCTTAATAAGGAAGCGGCAGGTGTTTCGGATATAGCTCCCAAGCTTTCGGAATTTACAGTTGATTCTCCTTATCTTAACTGCCCGACTGACACCTCGAAAGCAAGGGTTAATATCGTTTCCTATGCGTTTGACCGGAAAATTATCCCCGACAGCTTGAAAATGGCTGACCAGCATACAGGCGGCAGATACATAAACGGCGGAAATGTTTTTGAGGAATATAATCTCGACGCGCGCAGGATCTATTTGCGTCCGACCTATACAAGAGCGGAAGCCGAAATACTTAAGAATACCGATCAGAAGCTCGGAGCCTTTATGAAGCTGATAGATCCTGTTATAACAGGAGATAGCGGCACGGCAATCGTTTATTTCTCGTCGGACGTAACGCTCAATTATGTTGAAAAGGTGCTTTCCGCGATATATTACGACAAGACGGCGAATATTATGACCTGTACAAAGAATTTATTCGATGTGCGCCGTATGAAGCAGTGGTACGAATCTGTTCCGGAGCAGAAAATCCGCATAGTTCTAGCCAAGGACAGTCTTGACGAAACGATCGGTCTTTACAGTCCCGTTACTCATATAATCAACTACGAGCTGCCGGATAACCCCGCAGTCCTTCAGCAGCGCTATATGCGCCGCGGACTTCTCGGCGGAGACGCTCCCGAATTTATTTTATTCATGGACGATAACGGATGCTTTGATTCGAGAATACTCAAAAAGACACTTGTCGGAAATCTGTATAAGGCGTTCCGCCGTGACCTTCCGACAGATAACATAATGTTCCGCATAGACGGCATTGAAAATATGATAGCCGACATGCTTTCGGACATCAAGTATATATCCGATTATACAGGCGCGGTCGGTTCCAGCTTTGATGTTATTTCCCGATTCAGGAACGAATACAATATCCCCGCCGAGCGCAATCTTAACACGGCTGCGCGCACACATGAATATTCAAAGAACAAGCTCTCGCTGCTTGCGTCAGCGTTTGGTGTAACAGAGCTTCTTGACGGCAAGGCTGTTGACAGAGAGGCGCTTATCTCTGCGGTTAAGGCTAAGCTTGATGAAATACGCGGCGGCTTTACCGCTTTCGACGAGAAAATGTCGCTCGTTACCATAAAGAAAGAGTCGGTTTACAATGATGAACTGAAGAAGTTTACCTCGCGGCTTGCGGGCTGTCCGTATTATACGGGGCTTGAACGTGCAAAAGAAAAGCTGAACGGGATGGTCGATGGCTCGAAGCGTTTCCCTTACATGAAGGGAGAAACCGCAGAGCTTTCCGACATCATGACGGCTTGCGTGCTGTACAATGCGTGGCTGTACTGGCGTGATGAGCGTTCCGTCGGCGGCTCATATGCCGAGTTTATAAAGGCTTATAACGAAGGGGTGGTATAAATGAGCTATGAAGAAACAAAAGCGCGCGAGGCGCTTGCTGCGGAGCTGAAACAGTATATCGGCGACTTCTACGAAGGTCATGCCGCAAAGGATGACGCGAAGAGGGACGCGGCGCTGAAGAAAATTCAGACTGCTTTATTCACCGGTTCGTCTGACAGCGAGCCTTTCAAGGATTATTTCAACGACGTGTACAGCGGCAGAACCGCGTTCAACACGATGCTCAGCATAAACGATTATCCGAAAGAGAGTATCCTGCGCGAGCTGCTCCAGAACACATTCGGCTGTCACTATGAAACAAAGGATGTAAAGGTCCTGTTAAATTTCTCGACCAATCAGCATCAGGTAAGCCTTTCGTACAATGAAGTCGGTTTTACAATGGAGCAGATTCTGTATTATCTCAGCTTCGGGCGCGGCGAACGCGACAAGTCCGGCACAAGAGAGGGTCGCTTCGGCGTCGGCGCAAAGAGCGTTTTCTTAAACGTAGAATGGCTTTCGCTAAAATCAAACAATTTCAGCTTCAAGATAAAGAATGACAACGGAAATCTCAAAATAATGGAGCTTGACCTTTTCGGAAGTCAGTTCAAGGGTACCGAGATCGTGTTCAAGGTGCGCGGCGACGAGTTCAGCGCCATTATGGACAATTTCCTGGGTCTTACGGACAAAAAGGGCGATTACATAAGCCTTATGGAGCTTTGCTTCGCCTTTAACCGCAAGAAATACATGGATACCCGCAACGCAAAATGGGAGGAAGCAAAGGACAGGACCTTCAATATCGCCGTAAAGGTAAACGACGAGATAAAGACGATCTATAAGATCATGCAGTATCAGAAGGAGGGCGACGAAAATCCTGTTATCCGCTTCATGCAGAATAACAAGAGCATGATAGACTTCCTGTGCTATGAGCATGACGGCTTCGCTTATCTTATTCCTTATGCGGTGGCAAATACTAAGCGGGCCGAGCTTGTAAACCTGCTCCGCCAGAAATATAACTATTTTTCGACATATGAACTGACGGGTCTTTATAAGGAAAGCAGCGAGGCGTTTATTGACGAACACCTTTCCGCATTCTTTATAAGCGTTCCGAACGACTACATAACCCCGCACAGAACTGGTATCCGTTATGACAGCGAAAAGGAAATCACCGACAAAATAACCAAGGATCTTGAAGTGATGGTTGCCGAATACAGCAAATATTTTGTACTCGGTATGCAGGAGATACCAGATACGGACCGCCGCTGTTTCCTATATCCGAAGTCCTACGCTTTCGAGTTCTTCAGAAACTATATTCAGACCAGCAAGTTCGGAAAGGCGCTTGAAGCCCGGTTCCAGAACAATATTTCGCTTGTTTATCCCGGCGAGAACCGACCGGTTCCGTATAATGAACTGAAAAAGACAGGCTATCAGGCGGTTGTCGAGCATGTCCCCGCTCTTGAGCACAGCAATGGAACTGCCTATAAGGAATATATCGCGGACGGACTCGAAAATCTGCGCGAACAGGTAAATGTAGACGGCGATAAGACGCTTTATGTTGCATACAGCTGGGAAAACGAAGAGGGCGCGGGCGGCAGAGTATATCTCTATGAATTTACGCGCGGCGACAAGCTTTATTTCGTTGACTCAAAGGTCTCAGGCAATCGCTCCGACAATAATTTTTACTACGGGTTCAGTTCTGCGGCTGAAAAGGTCGCGGGAACTATCTTAGAGGATAATGTTGTCCGCAGCGAAAAGGACCTCGAAAAGCTGCTTGCGATGTACGACGAGATATATCATGAGGATTACAAGATTCTTATGAAGTATTATCAGTTCTATATTTCGCACGGCGAGGACGAACAGCGCTACGAGGTGTCGAAAATGATTATCGGCAACCTCAAGGACGCAATGGACACCATTCAGAAGCGCCAGCACCGTTTCGACACTCATCAGAATTACAACGAAGTTGTAAACATGATAATCAACAGCTTCACGCAGGGCAAGGATACCATGACTTTCCTGCGCGAAATAAAGGAACAGGGCGGGCAGGTGACTCTCCAGCTAGATATAAACAAGCGATACCGCTTTGCGGCATATAATAAGCAGTTCATGATTCCTCCGTCGGTAACGAATGCGGAAATGCTTGAGCTTATCGGCGACGTAGGCGCGCTTATAAAGTGCGGAATGCTCGACGGACGCGTTTTTGACTTCCCGTACAGTAAAAGCAGATTTGCGTTTGACAAGGATATGCTTGTCAAAATGTTCGCAAATGATGAGATAAGCGCCGACGATATTGCGGACAGAGCCGGAAAGCTCTACACCTGTGACCTGAAGGTTGATCGGGTTGCGCTTATAGGCGACGATGACAAAATTATAAGGATAATTGAGATAGGCACGGCGATTGCTCCCGAACAGCGCGAAAAGACGAAGAAGTATATAGCGCTCAGAGGCGACTATACAAAACCCGAGTTTGCGGACATTGCGGAGTATATCATTACGGGCGCGAACAGCTCTCTGCTCAGCAGCCATTACCTCTCGGCGGAAGAACCGAACAAGGCGCTTCCCGATCAGATCTCCTCCTACTTAAAGATAATCCCCACGATTACAAAGGATGAATTTGCATATCTGCGTAAAAAGTGCAGGGATATTGCGCAGTTCAGCGAAAGTCCGAATTATCGCAACTATTTTGCGAAGGACGTAAACGCGAAGCTGTTCGGCTACGGCGGAACCTGCTGCGCGTGCGGCTTTGAGTCGCGTGTTATCAACAGCTTTGCGCTGAAGAATTTTGAGGTCGAGGTGCTTACTGAGGAGAGTGAAAAGCCGTTCCGCTTCTCGCTGTATCTCTGTGCTAACGACGTTGCCGCGGCAGGCGGCTGGCTTATAAGCGACATAAGCATTGGCGGCATGAATCCGATACGCTGGCTTGAGGAAATAAAGCAGGCGTCGTATATCCCGCCTGAGTTCCTCTTCTGCCGCATAAAATATCGTCAGCAGGTTACCTACGATATACTCGGCGAAAATGACAGCTCTCACGGCGAGACGTTCGACACGGGCAAGGAGGAGATAAACATAACGCTTACTCCTCTTATGGCGGCGAAGTGGGTCGAGGACAACGCAGGCGCTGACGAAGAAAAGTAAACAAAAGCGAAAAAGAACCGTTTCCGCGAAGGGGGGCGGTTCTTTCGGTAATATAAGGGAAAGGAAAAAATATGGAAATAAAAGAGCTTAAACCGTTTTTGAACGAGTGGGACCAGCTAACCGCGCTTCCCGCGAAGAACAAGAAAAAGCTGATGGCGCTGTATTATCTTGCGTCAAAGGTTGAAAAAGGCAGGGATTATACTGAAAAGGAGATAAACGCGCTGCTCAACAAGTGGTCGACATTTGACGACCCCGCAACGCTGCGGCGGGAAATGTACAACAAATATCTGCTGGACCGCACGGACGACGGGCACTGCTACCGCGCGGAGGAAAATATACCGACGCTGGAGGAGTTTATTGAAAAATATGTTTGAAAGACTGCTTGAACAGAAATACGGTCTGCACTTTATCGGCGCGGAAAAATCGGCGGTCGGCGCAGGCTCGGACACATGGTTTATCGACTGCAGCGAGGGAAAATTCGTGATGAAATTCCCGTCGGAAAGCGACATAAACCGCCCTGAGCAGGAACCGGAGCTATGTGAATTTCTCGAAAAGCGCGGGATACCCGTATGCTCGTTTCTGCGCGACAAAAGCGGCAATTTTCTTTCCGAGGACGGCGAGGGGCGCCGCTTTACGCTTCAGAAGTTCATCAGCGGCATCTGCCCCGACTGGAACACTGCGGCGGACGATATCTTGAACGAATCCGCCGAAATGCTCGGAAAGATTCACGCGGTGCTTAAAGATTACCCGCCGCTCCCCGTTGGGATAGGGCAGGATTTTTTCAGGTTTATGACGCCCGGACGCGCCTCGGAATCGTACCGCAGGTCGCTGAAAATTGCGGAAGAGCGCGGTGAAAGGGAGATTGCCGAGGATTTAAAATGGCGGCTTTCGTTTGTCGAAGATCCCCCATGGAAAAATTTTGATTTTGACCGTCTTACCGTTCGGAACACGCACGGAGATTACTTTATCAGTCAGTTCATCTGTGAAAACGGGCATTTGAAAGCCGTTATCGACTGGACGACCGCCTGCGTTCACCCTGTCGTCTGGGAAATTATGCGGTCGTTTGTGTACGGCTCGCCGAAGTGCGCCGACGGGACGATCGACGAGGAGGGGCTGAAGCGCTACGTCGAGGGATACTGCCGTTTTGGAACGCTTAACGACTACGACCTGCAAAATCTGCGCAGTATTTTCTATTATCAGATTGCGGTCTGCGATTATTACGGTCAGTATTACGCCTCGACAGCCTCAAACCGCGGGATCTATCTGCGGCAGGCGGTTTTTTCGACGAAGCTGCTTAAAAATTACACAGAAAATACATGACCGCGAAATGAAATGCGCGAATCACACGTTTGGCGTTCCGACGAGGTCGGAACGCTGACCTGCGGCGGCAAAGCCGCCGCGGGGCTTTGGCAGCCCGCCGTAAGGCGGGTTGCTCGTGTGATTCGCGCATTTGTGTTATTTTGCAGAGCATGTGTATAGCCGACCAGCCGAACGGTGAAACAAGTCCGACATTTGTGGTCGGCGGAAGTGCGGTCAAGCGCGCCTTGAGAAAAAGAAGAAAAAGCTGTTCAAACCGTCCCGCCGACCAGCCGAACGGTGAAATAAGTCCGACATTTGTGGTCGGCGGAAGTGCGGTCAAGTGTGCCTTGAGAAAAAGAAGAAAAAGCTGTTCAAACCGTCCCGCCGACCAGCCGAACGGTGAAATAAGTCTGACATTTGTGGTCGGCGGAACAGCGGTCAAGCGCGCCGCGCTTGAAAAAGGTAAAATCCGGCGTTATACGCCTTGCTTAATTCTTTCCTGTTTCATGTGCATGGATGTTTGGATTCAACACGCCATACATATAGCCCAAAAAATCGTCATACCCAAGCGTCCACTGATAAACTTCGCTTGTAATCTCTTTCAGGTTCCAGGCTTTGATCTTTGACCGGCGAATTGAAACAGATTTTTTTTGAAGCATTTTCCAGTCGCCCCTTCCGCAGGCTATTTCCTTTGCAAACGACGGGTCAATAATTGCAGAAACCGTATCGGAATCAATAACTTTAAATTCATTATCAACGGTCTGAAATTGCATTGTTTCTTCTTTTTTAATGAGACGCCTGATTATTTGTATGCAGCTGTCATCGCGTATGATTTCATCGTTCATGGAACACGTACTTAATTCCGGAACAATTTCAAGTCCTTTTGAAAAATAATCTTTTAGGACGGCTGCTGAATATTCCAGGCTCTTGTTCTGCTTAAGCATGTAATCATCCTGCAAGGAAAAGCTCCAAATCTCTGATTCTTTGAACTTTCCGTGCCTGTTGATTCTGCCTGCTGTCTGCAAAAGTGAAAGCAATGACGATATTTCACGAAATCCCGTCCGAAAGGAAAAATCTATGCCGGTCTCCACGCAAGAGGTTGCGACAAGCGTCCAATTTGTGTCTGAAGAATCCTTTAAACGCCGCTTGATGTGAGCGATTACTGTACTTCTGTCTTCTGGAGTCAAGGCGGTCGACAAATGTTCCGTACACCCTCGTCCATATTTATCGGACAAGTCCGCTGCGATTACTGCAGCACTTTGCACGGTGTTCAAAATCAACAATCGTGGTCCGGGAACATTTTGAACCCATTCGACCAGTTCCTGACGGCTTATGGGTACTGATCTCCAACGGAAAGCAATTCTGCTATGCTCGTATATCGTCAGCTGCTTTTGCAAATCAGGATAAACCAATTCATTAATCGTCGGATGTGGCATTTTGATTTCAGACAGACGTTCAAGCTGCCAATAACGGACAAGCGAACCGGAAGCAAGAACCCAATAGCAGCTCCATTCATCAGCCAGCACATTCATCCATCGCCATGCAAGAGGAAGCAGCTTCAGCGGCAGCGCATTGTGCGCTTCATCGACGAAAATGACGCTTCCGGGCAATTCATGGAATCTGCGCAGAGTTGACGGGCGGCAGGAAGACATTGTTTCAAAGAAAGCAACCGCTGTCGTAACAATTATAGGCGCTCGCCATAAGGATGTGAGATAACGCGCATTGCAATCCTGAAAATCGGCTCGTGAGTGCAGTTCGGCAACTACCTCTTCGGGGTTCTCTCCAGGCAATACAAGAGCTTTTCGGTAGACATCTGCTGATTGCTGAATAATACTGGTATAAGGAAGAACAACGAAAATATGTCTCGCATTTCGTTTGATCGACTGCTGCAAAAGATGCGCCATAACTGCCGTTGTTTTACCGGAACCGACAGGACTGTCACAAGCGGAGAAACTGCCGCTGATTTCGGCATTGCGGCAGACGGAATACATTTCCTGCCTTAAGCGGCTGCGTTCGCTGCCGCATCCAAGTCCGGACACATACCTGTCTAATGCCTCAAGTCTCTCTTTGGCATGCAGCTGCGGCAAATTTTCCTGTTTCGGCGCTTGTCCGTATGCAACTGCCGTATCTGTATGATCGGCGTCAGCAAGACAGGACAGAATCATACGGAAGAAGACCGCTTGGTCGCCGTTGTATTCAGGCTCATTACCTTCGTACTGCGATGGAAAAAAAGCTCGGTGACGCCGGAGCAATTTGTCCAATGATGAATCAACATGATTTCGCGTTGCCGGATGTTTATCACGAAAAACGGCTTCTTCCCTTAATAATTCAGCTTGTATGTCAGGAAGCCCTTTATGGTGGGAGTATACTGCAAGTGCTGCGTAAAGGCTTTTGTCTGCTTTTAAGACGGCGCTTCCTGCATCTGTATGATTTATCGGCAAACGACGCCGCGTTTTGTAATTGTCCTGCAAAACAGCCTGATTTTCGTCATCCAATTTGCCTAAATCATGTAAGGATGCACCTTTTTGTACCGCTGCAGCTAATGCGCCGCTGTTTTTTGCCGCATAGCGTTCAGCATCCGCGGCATAGCGGTCTGCTCTGCTGCACACGCCGTTGATATGCGAGGCATAGGTTTGCGCAGGGTAAGGACCTTTTGCACTATGAGCAAGATACTCCTTCATCACGGATTTACCAGATCGACGCAGCTTTCCACACGCAGAAGAAGCTCTTCCGGCAAAGCGGTTTTATCCCTATAATCGCTCCAAGATGAAGACGGATCGGCTTTATTTCCGAGTTTTTCCGGCGTCAATGCTTCAATCAGCAGATATTCCGGACAACTTGCCAGAATATTTTTATGTTCTATGTACCACGCGTGGCGGATGCGGACATCCGGTCGTATTGCAGAGCGGTTTTGTTCATAAGCGTGCGGAATCAGAAGCTTCAGAAGCTCAATATCGTCAGCAGTGCAGCCGCTTTTGCTTGCATAGTTCGGATTGACAAAGAAGGGCATACAGTAAACGCCGTGTTCTACTATGCGATATGCAAGAGGTGCCATACCTGATTCTTTGTCTTCATCAACGCTGGCTTTTTTGGTGTTGGTTTGACGTAAAATGTCGATAGGCGCAACGGAAATACCCATTCCGAATTGAACAACGCCGGTTTTAATAAATTCCTTGCGCTTTGTTTTATCCTCCTTGTTCTTTTTTTTCTCAAGAAATGTGTTTCCAAAAACTCTGGCGTCCCAATATTTACGAACAAACTCACTGTTTAGAAATTCTTCGGGATCTTTTCCCTGCTCCCTTGTAATATCGCCTGGGTTACGTCCGCGATGCTCCAGAATATAATATCTTTCTTTATTTTCACTTCCGCTGAATTTTTCGGGAAGAGCTTTGAAGAACTCGGTTTCATGATCGTCCAGAAGATCACGAAGCTTGCGTTTAAAAGAAACGGGAGAAATTTCGCCGCAGCCATTGGGACGCTGCCTCGGATCGCTTTCGCGGTCAGGATCGCCGTTGGGGTTAGAGTTTACGGCTTCTATTACAAGAAGTCCGGTTGCACGTTTGATTTCATTAGCCATTTGTTGTTACCTCCTCAGTATTATTTTCATTTTCTGGTGTTTGGGAAAACTCAGCCAGATAGCCGATAAATAACTGCGCTTTTTCCTCGTCGTTGAACCGCGTCTGCAATGTCCAGCTGTCACGGAGCTTTGTCATTGTTTTTTCACATATAGCATACATATGTTCTGCATCCGAGCTTTCTTTTTCGCTCTTAAAACGATAACTCTTTGCCCATGAATAGTACGGCATGATTCTCTGACTCAGGACATTCAAAGTACGAAGCGGAGCTTCGGCTGCGCTTTGGAATAAGCTGCTTCCTGCAAGCCGCGGAGGGATATCGCCATCTCTTACCACATTGCAATAAAGATAATGAAGTTCGTCTGTTGCTTTCAGAAGCTGCCCGTAAAGATACGGAAGATTGTTCATATAATCACCCCTTTTTATGTTTTTGCGATAGAGTAAAAGACCTATCAGCGACAGCATATCTTTTGCATTCTTCAATACATTTTTGTTTAAATCTTTCTTGGCACAAAGATTTCCGAGAAACGCTCCCAGATTAATTACGTTTTCAGACATTCTGTGAAGGTCAGGTGTAATCGGTAAGTCGGGTTCCATCAGCAATTCAATTCCGTGATATTTGGGAAATGGCTTGACCTTGTCCGTTGTAATATTGCCGCTCTGCTTCCAGAAGCTGTTAAGAATATCTGCTATATCCATCGGCTCCAAGGCTTCTGTTTCCCCAAACTGAAATGTCGGAAGGTTTGAGCAGCCGGCGGTCCATTCTTCGCTGCATCTTTCCAGTTCGTACGGGTCAGTCTGACGAGTGTAGACAATTTTGGTGCGCGCTTTGTCAACTTTACGAAGAATAATAACCCGCATTAGGTTCGCATGGGTATCTGTTCCGACTTCCTTTGTTTTCCGAAACTCCTTAATAAATTGCTTTGAGCGCGTTGAGAAGGCTTCTTCCCCATTGTCAGGGCTTTTAAATATTTTGGTGTATGAAATCATGTTTTTCGGAATTTCCGACGGATACGCAAACAGGATCTCCTTTTTATTCTTATCCATATTGATTGCGATCCATGTTTTATTTTTTTGCTCGGCGCTGCTTATCCATCCAAGCGCCGCCTGAAGCTCCATACGCATTTGCGGAGAAATTGGATAGCTTGCATTTTCAATCCTTCCGTATCTGGTCTGACAGTGCTGTTCTCTGAACATTGTGCGAATTGTGACATCAAAACCGCCTGCCAGCTTGACATTTGGCATAGGCTCTTCAATAGCTTCAAATAAAATGCCGAAAGCGTCCACCGCGTTTGCCCTGCTTTCCGACCTCTTAGAGGCTTCTGCGTCAAGAAGGCATTTATTCAGTCCCCTGACAAACTTGTCACTTATCGCGGGAATACCCATTTCTATTAGTTTAGCCGACTCAAGCGCAGCTGAAAGGGAACCGTAATCATTATCCGCGCTTTCATTCTTTTTTCCTTTATAAAAAAGAATATTTAGTGCTAATGCAGCGTTTTCGCGCCGTTCCAGCATTTTGAATACCGCAGCTTCCAGCTCGCTATGCATGAGAGCGGGATCTATAAAATATTGACTGTCATTGATCAGTACTTGAAGAGGATTATATTGTGAAGCCGCTGAACGCAGCTCTGCAGCCGTATTATCCATGGATCTTTTGTATTTGTTCAGGAATTTTTCACACCAGTTGTTTTCTGTACACCACTCTTTAATTTTTTGCAGCTTTGCATCATTCAGGGTTTCCGGATTATTGCAAATATTATCCAGTTCATTTTTAACATTATTGTCTGTAACCCGATAAAGGGAAGCAAGGTTCATGCATGGATAGCTTCCTTGATTCGACCCATATTTGCGCAGGATCGTACCGTAATTTTTATCAACTTCAGAAAGACTGAGGATTTTACCATCGGAGATCGTGATACGGACACAGGGGGCTTGATCTGTTATATTAGGAATCGCTCCGTATTTTAAATGCCAGCTATACGTTGAAATATTTGCGCTGTCAAGTGCTTTCGACAGTTCGTAAAGCTCGTTGATCATAGGCAGTCACCTCTTTCCGGATATTCAAGAACGCCCTGGTGAATGCACAAATCCGTGTCGTACACTGCCTGATAAGCAGAACAATAACCCTGCTGAAACATACCCCGCAGCATGGACGGAATATGAATATCGGGAAGTTCTGTGCATACCCGGGTTGAATCCCGAAAGGTTCCGAAATAAGAAGGCGTAAATTCACTCCACCCCAAAGACAGAGTTGCATAAGACTGTCCCCGCTTTAAGCGGCGGTTAAATATCTCTTGATAAGCATGTCCCGGTGATGTTGTACGCTGATCCCATGCGTGCGCACTTTCAGGCAGCTTCAGTTTATCAGGGTTTGTAATAACGTCGGCATAGAGTCTGTAACATACGTCTATCAATACTGTAGCGAATAATTGATATTCATTTCCGTCTCTTATCGCTTTGCTGCTGCGAAGCGGACCGCCGTAGTTTGTAGCATAAGAATGAAATTTCGGCGGCGTACAAAGCTCTGCTTTTTTTGGTATTACAATAACAGCAGGTCCCCAAAGAACGCTTTCGAATAACCCGCGAACTGCGGAATACGTGGGCGCCGGGTAACTGCAGGGAGAATCGCCGCTGTCCGGTCTTGTCCAGATGGCGGTATTGCCGGAGATTTCCATAGAAACCCGGTATGATTTGACAATCATACTTTCAGCTCCTTTCAGATCGTTGTTAAAATTCATTTTTGTTTTTGAGAATGAAATCCCTTTTTAATTGATATTTAAATTTATTATAATATATTTATGTTTATTTTGCAATACCATTTTTTGTAAAATATCAAATAATATCGCAAAATTCAGAAAAATCGGGGAAGTTGACAAAAATAATAATATTAGTATGTGCAATTTTTACATCTGCCCTGTTCTCATTTAGGCAAAGGATGCGCATTGCATAATTCCGTACCTTTATTTGTATTTAACGCGTAATATGTAAAATTCGCAAATTAAGCCGGCGGCGCATTTCGTATTTATATCTTTGCAAATGTTTTTGCAGTTCTGCAAAACACGAGAAAACCCGCATTGTTAAGCCGTTTCCAGCTACAATGCGGGTTTTCGTGATTTTAGTGTTTGGTGGAATCGGGGGGAGTCGAACCCCCGTCCGAAAACAAATCCACACGTCTTTCTACACGCTTATTCAATCTTTTAAATCTCCCGCGGGATGCTCCGATTGACAGGATCACCCTTTGGCAGCCCTTTAGTTACGGCAGGGGTTACAGGACGCTCGCCCAAGACGTTGGCTGCTAGTCGACGCCCGAATCAGAGCCGCAGCGCTCTCCGGTCGGACGGAAGCTGCACTTAGGCAGCTACTAATTCAGATCTATTGTCTGCGTTTAATTTTAAAGATGCCCTTTTTGAGGAGTTTAGGCGAACTCCGCGTGCTTAACGGGCTTCATCATCCCCGTCGAAACCTTTACGACCCCGTGCAGTGCCTGCACTCTCTGTTCCGCCTTTTTAATACTTAGCGATATATCACCACTTAGCCAAACGGCGGAAGCCAAAGGTCAGGTTAAATTGTGTTTTTGCTTTTGTCCCCACAGTCCCGCCTTTTAAACACTCGGCAAAATTTCACACTTAGCCAAACGGCGGGAACCAAAGGTCGGGTTAAATTGGTTTTGCTTTGTCTTTTGCACGTTAATCAGGCGAAAAAGACGAAGAAAATCCTTTTGTGAATGTGATTATACAACATTTTATTTCTTTTGTCAACCCCTTTTCGGCGGCATTTTACGGACAAATAATGACAATCCGCAAAATAATATACTATTATAATATTATACGGTTCACGCTTGACATAGCTAAAGCAATGTGTTAAAATAAAATACACAAAAGCAAGCCAACCATACGGAAAGGAATTTAAAAATGAAGAAGAGTATAAAAATGCTTATATCTGCGCTTCTTGCCTTTGCTCTCGTTATTACGGGGCTGCTTCCGTCGGGCTTTGTTCCCGAAGCGGCAGCAGAGAGCAGGCTGACCAAGACTGTTGAATATGATTATTACGGAGCGGCGTTCGTAAAGCTTGTTCCCTCTGCGGACGGAACAACTATCCGTTACACAACCGACGGGACTGTCCCGACGGCGGATTCCGAGGAATATCCGCTTGATTCCGAAATCTGCGTGTACACAAAGACGACTATTCGCGCGGCTGAGTTCAACGCGAGCGGAAAGAAGGTCTCCACGCTAAAGACAACGATAAAGCCGAAATGCTCGCCCGTTGAATTTGACATTGATTATCAGATAGGAAAAAGCGTTATATCTCTCTCCTGCCAGACTCTCGGCGCAAAGATTTACTACACGCTCGACGGCTCGAAGCCTACCGAAAATTCCGAGCTTTATCTCGGAGAAATAACCGTAAAGGAAAAGACCAAGGTCCGCGCGGTCGCAATTATGAAGGACTACGCGAACAGCGCGGTCTATACCAAAACGGTCAGCATCGGCAATTTCATAGAAAACGACAACGCTCCTGACGATGACGAAGGAACAGCCACTGTCAAGTACAAATTTACATACATGGCTGAAAAAGGCTATATGTATGTGACCCTCATGCCTCAGAAAAGTTCTAACATAATCTATTACACCACGGACGGAACAAAGCCGTCCAAGGACAGCAAAAAATACTCCAAGCGCATTAAATTTACCGAAAATTCAACAATACGCGCCGTGGAATATACCAAAAAGGGCGAGCTTGTCGCTTCTTCAAAAATAAATGTAAAAATGAAATGCGCTCCGGTCGAGTTTGACTGTATCGATATTGCTACCGGAACAAAAACCATCACGCTTTCAACGATAACCGAAGGCGCTGCTATTTATTACACTATCGACGGAACGACACCCGATCCGGAGTATTCCGATGTCTACACAGGTCCGCTTACGCTCGGCGACAAGTCAACGTTAAGCGCAGTTGTTGCAAAAGACGGCTGGAAGCAGAGCAGCACAAAGATTGAAACCGTTTCGGAGATTCCGCTTCACCTTACTGATTTTAACTTTGGTGATCCTCTCTATTCCGAAGCCGCTGTTCTCCTGAACTCTTACCGCAGAAGCAACGGTCTTAATCAGCTTGTTCTCGACGAGAGACTTACCGAGGCGGCGAACGTCCGCGCAAAGGAGCTTTCCGTTCTTATGGATCATACCCGTCCGACGGGCGCGGGTTATCTTTCCGCAGTTGCAGACTGCGGCGTAAAGGTGCGTTATTGCGCGGAATTTATCTCTTCCTATTATAAAACGCCTGCCGAGTTCCTGCAGTCCGTTCTTTCCGACAAAGGCAACTATTCAATAATCCTCGGAGAGGGATATAATCACAATGCCGTAGGCGTAGGCTATTATGAAAAGGGCAAGAGCCGTTATTGGGTACTGCTTGTAGCCGAAACCGTTAATTAAAAAAGTGCTGCCGCAGTTTTTGCTGCGGCAGATTTTTTTAATTGATAATTGAGAATGGAAAATTAAGGTATCGGCTCCGTCAATGGATTTAAAATTAGTTTACAATCAACAACTATTGTGTCGGCTCCACAGGATTATTCAGAATCCGTCGCGGCTTTGCGGCGACACAATAATTATCAATTCTTAATTCTCAATTATCAATTTTCAATTATTTTCAGCTTGCTGAAAAAAGTTTTTATTTTTTTTGAAAAAGGTGAAACTTTTCGGAGATACGGGGTGACTACCTAAATGTAAACGGTACATTGAAACTTTGGATACAATGTATAAGACTTCAAAAGAAAATTTACGATTTGTACATTTTGTCGGTATCGACCGAATAAAATTACAAATTATGGTAAAATTCACTATTGAAATTTGCGAAATTACATTGTATAATACAAAGAGGAAATGGCACTCGCTATTTACTAAAAAATTTTTTTGGAGGACAAAAATCATGAAGATGACAAAGCTTCTCGCTTCTGGTACAGCTGCTCTTGTTGCAGTTGCATCTTTAGCATCTGTTGCTTCCGCAGCAGAACAGACATTCGACATGGGTATCACAACAGGTACCATCAAGTTCAACGCAACATCCGGTAAGGAAGTAGCTTTCCTCGCTAACGCTGACGGTTTAGCTCCCGAAGGTCTCGGAATCAGTTCTGATGACGTTCTCGCAATCAACATTGAGAACGCTACCAAGAAGGTAACAGGTATCAACCTTAAGGTTACTGGTATCAAGGGTTCTAAGAGCTCTTCTTCCAAGACTTATACCTACGCTTTCGGTAATTACGACAGCGACACAACTTTCGACTGGACAACTCAGAAGTACGACGGTTCCGGTAAGACATGGGCTATTCAGGCTTACGCTTCTACCGCTCCTGCTGACTCCTTCGTTCCTTCTCAGTTCGTTGAAATCACACAGATTTCTATCGAAATCGCTTGCGAAGGTACTGTAACAACAGCTACTGCTTATGACGCTTACGGTTCTACTAACTGGGGCGAAAACATTGACGGTCTTAAGGTTATTCCTTTCCAGACTGCTCAGTGGGGCGACATTCTTATGTCCATCAACAATGCGTTAAACGCTTGGGGCACTGACACGGTTACAACCGGTATCTACGCTGCTTACTCTGAAAAGAGCACAACCAACAACTATCCTTTCATCGCTAAGAAGGTTTCCGGCGCTAACAACACTCTCTTAAGACAGGATATCCAGCTCCTCTCTTACATGGGCGCTTACAACGCTACTACCAACGGCGGTAACACAGACGGCAACCAGACATATGATGACGACGGTCTCGGAACCAATCCTAACGAGTTCGCTGGTCTCTCTTCTCAGGTAGCTGACTTCTTCAACAAGCAGACAAACGGTAAGATCACATTCAAGTTCACAACCGCTGCAGCTGCTTCCGGTACACAGTGGGCTAACGGTGGTATTCCTTCTACTCAGGTTGGTCTTAAGAACCTCCTCGGTGATGCTACTGCTAATGACTTCGCTCTCTTCTTCAACTATCAGTCTACAGGTTCTCTTCAGGCTGTTGCAGCTATCGACGCTGATGCAGGCGAAGTAGAATTTGATATCTCTGATGTTCTTGATCAGCTCGGCGGTCAGACCAAGGGCGTTATCGAAAACGTATACTTCGGTCTTGCTAAGGGCGTTAAGTACGACGATAAGGACGTAGAAGGTCTTAAGGTTGAGGCTGTAACACTTTCTTACGACGAAGACGCTGATGCAGATACTGACATTGATGAGGAAGAAGATCCTGACGATGATGACAACAGCGATGTAGACGTTGACACCGATGAAGATCCTGATGATGATGACGATGACGATGACGACACCGATGTAACTGTTGACCCTGATGACGATGATGATGACGACAACTCTGGCGACACTATAATCGTTAAGCCTTCTGAACCCGACTCCAACCCCAACACTGGCGTAGCTCTCGCAGTTGTTCCTGCTGCTATCGCTGCTGCTGCAGTTGTAGTATCCAAGAAGAGAAAGTAATTGACCTAAAGTCGATTATCGAATCTGAATAACAAAGACGTGCTCGGTTCGCCGGGCACGTTTTTTGTTAAGATTAAACAAAAAGTGACACAGAAAAAAGCGCGGTTTAGGCAAAAATGCACTAAAATACTTGCATAATATTGTTGAATTTACATATTGCAAATCTGCACACATTCATATATAATAAATAATAGGTTAAAAGGATTAACCGGACACTTTAATTTTTTATGGAGGTAAACTAAAAATGAAGTTAACAAAAGCTGTTGCAAGTACAGCGGCTGCCGCTGTTGCAGTTTCCGCTCTTGCAGTTTCCGCAAGCGCGTCTCTCTTAATAGTTGATAATGCTCCGAGCCATCTTTCTTCCGGTTCGGGTATGTGGATGGCTAAGATCTACTGCCCTTCCGAGAATATCGATTTCGGCGTTGACTATGCTTCTATCAAGACTGTTAAGTTCCAGATCACAACCGATGATACCGACTTTTTTGAAGGTATGTTCGGCGGCGCAGTTGTAATGAGCTGCGGACCTACATCCCTCACTCCCGAAGACCACAACTGGGCTTCCAGCAACTTCTGGGGCTGTATCGATGAAGAACTCGGATTTGAAACCCAGGATACAACCGCTGCAATCCTTGCAGAAACACTTGGTGATTACACCTACCAGCTCACACTCAACGTTGACGATTCCAACTGCTTCTACGCAGTAGATTCTTCCGACGCGTACGCACAGATTGCTCTTCAGGAATGGGGACAGGATATGTCTCAGATCGTTGTAAAGGGTATGCAGTGTTATGACGAAGCAGGCAATGTAGTTATCGCATTCGACGGCGAAGGCAATGTTGTTTCCGGCGCGGCTGACGCTGATGAAGCGCCTGCTGACGAGGCTCCCGCAGCTGACGAAACTCCCGCTGCTGAAGAAACACCTGCTGCCGGTGATGTTGATGCTGCTACTGATTCTTCTAAGGGTTCTCCCGACACAGGCGTTGCTGATGTAGCTGCTGTTGCAGGTCTTGCAATTGTTGCCGCAGGCGCAGTTGTTGTTGCTAAGAAGAGAAAGTAATCCCCGATTTTTATAAAGTTTGAATTTACCTAATTAGGTTAATCAAAACTCCCATAAAATATGAATAATTTTTAGTGAAAATGCATATTGACGGGGTGTAAAAGTCGTGTTAAAATGAATTAAACGTCGTATTAGGTTTTGCTATATGGCGGATAAAATTTTAGGAGGATACTCAAAATGAAGTTAAACAAGTTAATTGCTAGCTTTTCCGCTGCTGCAGTAGCTGCTGCTGCTATGGGCGTTTCCGCTAGCGCAGTTCTCAAGGTTGTTGATCAGGACGGTCATTTCAGATCCGGCACAGGTTCCTGGATGCCCGTAATCTACAGCGATCAGACATTCGATGCTTCCGAAAAGGATTACACCGACTACGGTATTGACTGCACAAAGATCGCTACTATCGAAGTTACAATCACAACTGATGATCCTGACTTCTTCGACGGTTCTTTCGGCGGCGCTATCGTTCTTTCCAGCAAGGGCGAAGGTCATTCCGAACACAACTGGAACGGTAAGGAATTCTGGGGTACACAGGACGAGGAACTCGAAATCGACACTCTCGCTACCGATAAGCCCGTTCAGTTCGTAAAGACAGGCGACCTTACATACACAGGTACATTAACTGTTGATGATTCCAACTGCGTATTTGAAGGCTATCAGCTCGTTCAGGTTGCAATTCAGGAATGGGGTCAGGATATGTCCAACATCGTTGTTAAGTCCATGGTTCTCAAGGACGCTGACGGCAATGTAATGATCTCCTTCGACGAAAACGGTAAGGCTAACCTTCCTTTAATCGAAGCTGGCGCTGCTGCTGATGACGCTGACGCTGCTGATGATGCTGACGAAGCTGATGATGCAGCTGCTGATGATACAGCAGATGCTGATGTTGAAGTTGATGACGCTGATGACGCTGCAGAAGCTGACGATACAGCTGACGCTGACGCTGATGAAGCAGATGATGCTGCAGAAGCTGACGATACAGCTGCTGATGACGCTGCTGACGAAGACGACGCTGCTGACGAAACTCCCGTTGTTGACGAAACACCTGCTGCTGGCGATGTTGACGCTGCTACAGACTCCTCCAAGGGTTCTCCTGACACAGGCGTTGCTGATGTAGCTGCTGTTGCAGGTCTTGGTATCGTTGCTGCTGGTGCAGTTCTCGTTGCTAAGAAGAGAAAGTAAGCTAAAACGCTGAATAACGAAAAGCCTTGTGCATTTGCGCAGGGCTTTTTCTTTTTGCCTGTTCGCTTTTGGCACGTTCGGCTGACCCGCGCGCTTTGCATAGGCAAAACTCTCAATGTTCTGCCCCACGGCGGGGAGCGGGCGCGTCTTTCATTTTGCGGAGCAAAATGAAAGAGCAGGCGGCTTCGCCGCCTGCTGCCGCAGCTTCGCTGCGGCGCGCGCCCGTTCCCCGAAAGCAGAAAGTGCGCCGTGAGAGCGGTGCGCGGGGAGCAGACGGGGACAACCAGCGCAGCGAGTGCGCTGAAAAATGCGCTTAATGCGGACGAATTAAGGCGAAAAACAGCTGCTTAGTGGCATAATCTTCAAAAAAATCCAGAAAACTCTTGCAATCGAGTGCGGTTTATAGTATAATAATATGGATAATAGGGTTATTGTTTACAAAAGAAAGGAAAGTCTGCTATGGATATTAAAACGCTCGACCATTTATGCGAGCTTTCCAAGCTCAATTTTACCGAAGATGAACAGAAAAAAATTCTCTCGGAAATGTCGGACATTATCGACCTCATGGATACGATAAAGGAATTTGAGATAAGCTACGACGACACAAAGGATTATAACGAGATTGCCTACGACGACCTGCGCAGGGACGAGGCGGCATCCTCCTTTGAAACAGAACGGCTTCAGCAGAATACGCAGCCGCGGGATAATTGCTATGTTGTTCCGAAAATGATGGAATAAGGAGGATAAATCGTGGACTTCAAAAATGTTACACTTTCCGAGCTGCGCAGCCTGCTCGATGAAAAGAAAATAGGCGCCGAGGAGCTTGCGAAGGAATTTTTCGGCGAAATAGAGGCAAAGGACGACAAGGTTCTTTCCTATATTACGGTCACTGAGGAAGAGGCACTTGCGGCTGCAAAGACCGCACAGGTACGGATCGATGCGGGCGAAGCAGCAGCCCTTACGGGCATTCCGCTTGCGGTAAAGGACAATATCTGCACAGACGGCGTCCGCACGACCTGCGCGTCGCGTATGCTTGAGGATTTCGTTCCGCCGTATGACGCTACTGTTATTGAGAAGCTGAAAAGAGACAACTTTGTCATGCTCGGCAAGACCTCAATGGACGAGTTTGCAATGGGCGGCTCGACCCAGACAAGCGCATTCAAAAAGACCAAAAATCCTTATAACACCGACTGCGTTCCCGGCGGCTCGTCGGGCGGCTCGGCAGCAGCGGTTTCCGCGGGGCTTTGTGCGGCGGCGCTCGGAAGCGACACGGGCGGCTCAATCCGTCAGCCCTCCTCTTTCTGCGGAGTTACCGGACTAAAGCCCACATACGGCAGAGTTTCACGCTATGGTCTTGTTGCTTTCGGAAGCTCGCTCGACCAGATAGGTCCGATTGCGCGTAACGCGCGTGACTGCGGCACGATTCTTAACACTATCTGCGGTGTTGACCCGCACGACGCTACCAGCAGAAACGTTCCCGCAGATGATTTTAACGCAAAAATCGGCGCGGGCGTTAAGGGTATGAAAATCGCCATTCCGAAGGAATTTTTCGGCGACGCGGTAGACGAAGAAGTCAGAAACGCGGTGATGAACGCCGCGAAGGAATACGAAAAAATGGGCGCACAGCTTATCGACTGCTCGATAAGCACGCTGAAATATGCTGTCCCCGCATATTACCTCATTTCGTCGGCGGAAGCGGCTTCAAACCTTTCCCGCTATGACGGAATAAAGTACGGTCTGCGCGGCGAAGGGCGCACCTTCGACGAAATGATCCGCGACAGCCGCAACCGCGGTTTCGGCGACGAGGTAAAGCGCCGTATCCTGCTCGGAAACTACGCGCTTTCGAGCGGCTATTACGACGCGTATTACCGCAAGGCGCTTGCGCTTAAACAAGAGGTAATAAAGGAATATAACGAGGTGTTTGAAAAGGCGGACGTTATACTTACGCCTACAGCTCCGAGCGTTGCGTACAAAATAGGCGCGCAGGACAACGACCCCGTAAAAATGTACACCGCCGACATCTGCACCGTAACCGTGAATATCGCGGGGCTTCCCGGAATAAACACGACCTGCGGCTACAATGCGGACGGAATGCCTATCGGAATGAGCATGATAGGTAAGCGTTTTGACGAAGCTACGCTGATACAGGCTGCGGACGCGTTTGAACAGCAGTTCAGCCCCGTTCGCTGCACATTATAATATTAAGGAGCAAAAGAATGGCTAGATTATATCCGACTATCGGTCTTGAAATTCACGCGGAGCTTCTTACGAAATCTAAGGTATTCTGCACCTGCTCGGCGGAATTCGGCGGCGAGCCGAACTCCCGCTGCTGCCCCGTCTGCTCGGGATTCCCCGGAACGCTCCCCGTTCTTAACCACACCGCCGTTGAATATATCGTTAAGGCGGGATATACGATGAACTGCGAAATTTCGCGCTTCACAAAGTGGGACAGAAAAAATTATTTCTACCCCGACCTCCCCAAAGCATATCAGATCTCGCAGATGCCGCGCCCCGTCTGCCTCAACGGTCACGTTGACATAAAGACTTCTGCGGGCGACAAGCGCATAAGAATAAACCGCATACACCTCGAGGAGGACGCGGGAAAGCTTGTTCATGACGATTATGCAAAGGCGAGTCTTGCGGACTATAACCGCTGCGGCATACCGCTTATTGAAATTGTTACCGAGCCTGATTTTCACAGCGCCGAAGAGGTCTGCGCCTTTATCGAAAAGATCCGTCTGCTGCTTAAATACGCGGGCGTGTGCGACTGCAAGATGGAGCAGGGCTCGCTGCGCTGCGACGTAAATATTTCACTCGCGGAAAAGGATTCCGCCGAGCTTGGAACGCGCGCGGAGATAAAGAACCTTAACTCCGTAAAGGCGATCGGCAGAGCTATCGAATACGAAATTTACCGCCAGAGCGAAATTATCGAATCGGGCGGACGCGTAATACAGGAAACGCGCCGTTTTTCCGATACAACGGGCGAAACTACCGCAATGCGCTCGAAAGAGGACGCGCACGATTACCGCTACTTCCCCGACCCCGATATCCCGCCGATAATCTTCACCGAGGAGGAACTCGACGCGATAAAGGCGAGCCTGCCCGAAATGCCCGAAGCGAGAAAAGAGCGCTATATGAGCGAATACGGCATGAAAGAGGCGGACGCGGATACCATTATAAATGATAAGGAAATCTGCGACTTTTTTGAAAGCGCGGTAAGCGCATACAATAATCCGAAATCCATTCTCAGCTTCATGCTCGGCGAGTTCATGCGCCGCATAAATCTGGGCGAAATGAGCATGGAAACGCTTAAAGTTAAGCCCGAGGAAGTCGCTCGGCTCATAGAATACGGCGATACGGATAAAATAAACAAAAATAATTATAAAAATATTTTCAAGGCAATGCTCGAAACGGGAAAAACTCCCGAGGAGATCTGCGACGCGGAAAACTACTGGGTAAAGGAAGACAGCGCCCTGCTTGAGAGCGTTATCGACAAGCTCATTGCGGACAATCCGAAGCCTGCGGAGCAGTACCGCAGCGGCGAGCAGAAAGTGTTCGGCTTCTTTATGGGACAGGCGAACAAAGCGCTCAAGGGTCAGGCGACGCCCAACGCGATACGCGAAATGCTTGAGAAAAAATTAAAGGGTTAAGGAAGGACGACCGAAATGTTTTTAAGTAACAAATACCGTGACCACAACACGTCAATGCTCTCCGAGAGCGACATCGGGGCGACAGTCCGCGTTTCGGGCTGGGTTGAAAATATCCGCGACCACGGCGGAATAAAGTTTATTGACCTGCGCGACCATTACGGCGTTCTTCAGGTAACCTTACAGAACAACGAATCGCTGCTCGACGGCGTAAATAAGGAGTGCGCCGTTTCTATCAGCGGAAAGATAATCAAGCGCGACGAAAGCACGTTCAACGACAAGATCTCGACTGGAACGATTGAGCTTGAAGCGGAAAGCCTCGATATTCTCGGAAAGGTTTCGGTTCAGCTCCCGTTCGAGGTTCCGTCTTCAAAGGAAAGCGGGGAGGACGTGCGCCTGCGCTACCGCTTCCTCGATATGCGTAACCGCAAGGTCCATGACAATATCGTGTTCCGCTCGAACGTTATGTCGTTCATGCGCGAAAAGATGACCGAAATGGGCTTCCTCGAGCTTCAGACGCCTATTCTTTCAACATCCTCGCCCGAGGGCGCGCGCGATTACCTTATTCCGAGCCGCAAGCACCACGGAAAGTTCTACGCTCTCCCGCAGGCTCCGCAGATTTTCAAGCAGCTGTACATGGTTTCGGGCTTCGACAAGTATTTCCAGCTTGCACCGTGCTTCCGCGACGAGGACGCAAGAGCCGACAGAACTCCCGGCGAGTTCTATCAGCTTGATATGGAAATGAGTTTCGCTACGCAGGAGGACGTTTTTGCGGCTGCGGAGTATGTTTTTCCCGCAATTCTCGAAAAATTCGGCAAAAAGAAATATACACGCGCGCCTTTCCCGCGCATTACATTTGAAGAAGCAATGCTTAAATACGGCTCCGACAAGCCCGATTTACGCAACCCGCTCTTTATCGTTGACGTTTCCGACCTGTTTGTTGACAGCGGCTTCAAGCCGTTCTCAAACAAGACCGTCCGTGCTATACGCGTTCCGAAAATGGCGGAAAAGTCCAAGACGTTCTTTAAGAGCATGGAAGAATACGCGCTTTCTATCGGCATGAAGGGTCTGGGTTATTTCAAGGTTGAACCCGATATGTCGTTTAACGGACCGATCGACAAGTTCCTCCGCGAGGGAGACAGAGAAGAGCTTATTTCACGCTGCGCACTTGAAGCGGGCGACGTCCTCTACTTTATCGCGGACAACAAGAAGAACGCGGAGAAATTCGCGGGACAGATCCGCACCGAAGTTGCAAACCGCATGGGTCTTATCGACAACGACAGATTTGAGGTATGCTGGATAGTTGATTTTCCCATGTACGAGGAGGACGAGGAAACTGGCAAGCCGATTTTCACTCACAATCCTTTCTCTATGCCGCAGGGCGAGCTTGAAGCGCTCAACACGAATAATCCCTGCGACGTTCTCGCGTATCAGTATGATGTTGTGTGCAACGGCGTTGAGCTTGCGTCGGGCGCGGTAAGAAACCATGACATTGACGTTATGGTAAAGGCGTTTGAGATCGCAGGCTATACCGAAGAGGACGTTGCCGCAAAGTTCGGCGCGCTTTACAGCGCGTTCAAGTTCGGCGCGCCTCCGCACGCAGGCATGGCGTTCGGTATCGACCGCATGATTATGCTGCTGCTTGACGAGGAGAGCATACGCGAGGTCATCGCTTTCCCGCTCAACTCCAACGCGCAGGATCTGCTGCTCGGCGCGCCCACCGAGGTTACGGAACAGCAGCTGCGCGACGTTCATATCAAGGTAAGACAGCGTCCGCAGGACTTAAAGAAACAGCAGAGCGAAGAATAAAAAACAAGCCGCTCCCGAAAAAATGGGGGCGGTTTTAAAATAGTGAAAGGGTGTGATTATATGTGCTGCATGACAATAGATATGAGTGTTTTACTCTGTACAAGATCTGATGCTAGGGCGAAGCTTGTACAGAGGTAATATTAAATCGTCCGCATTGGATTTTGTACTTATGAAGAATAAACAAAACGACATAAGGAGAAAATTCAATGAACGAAAATTTCAGAAGATATATTATTTTTTGGCTCAGTCAGGCGTTTTCGCAGCTCGGCAGCGCTATGACAGGTTTTGCGCTTATACTCTGGGTATACAGTGATGAAGGCTCGGCGATGACGGTATCGCTGATGTCCTTTTTCAATTATATGCCTTATATCATTGCAAGTTTTTTTGCCGGCGCGTTTGTGGATAGCCATAACAAAAAGAGAATAATGATTGTTTCGGACAGTGCCGCGGCGCTGTGTTCCGCCGCAATATTCGTTCTTAATGCCGCCGGTTTTCTTGGGATATGGCATATATACCTGACAAATTTTATTATCGGGTTTATGAATGCATTTCAGGGTCCCGCCGCGTCCGTCGCATTGGGCAGAATCGTTCCGAAAGAAAAACTTCCGCAGGTAAGCGGAATGAATTCATTTTCGGGAAATCTTGTGACCGTTTTATCGCCGGTTTTAGCTTCCGCACTGTTTGCTGCGGGAGGGCTGGGGCTTGTCCTTGCTGTTGATTTGGTTAGCTTTTTATTTGCATTTCTTGTGCTTATCTTCGTACTGAAAATTCCTGAGGATACGTCTGAAACAACAAATAGGACCGCTGTATTTGCCGGCTGTGCGGAGGGATTTCGCTTTTTAATAGAAAACAAAGGGCTTCTTACTATTGTTGTAACGATGGCTGTGCTTAATTTCTTTTCGCGTCTGACCTATGAAAATATTCTTTCACCTATGATACTTTCACGGAGCGGCAATGACAGCTCGGCGCTGGGAATAGTGAATGCGGTGATAGGAATTGGAGGGATCGCGGGCGGAATTATTGTTTCGACGGGAAAGATAAAGAGCAGAAATTCAAGAATGATATACATATCCGCCGCCGCGTCATTTTTGCTTGGCGATGTCCTTATGGGAGCGGGCAGGGATGTGGTGACATGGGCTATTGCGGGATTTGCGGCGAGCTTTCCGATTGCTTTTATCAACGCCGGACAGACGGTCATTCTTTACAAAAACGTTCCCGAACAAATGCAGGGACGGATATTTTCAGTAAGAAATGCGCTTCAATTCGGAACCATACCGTGCGGGATTTTGCTCGGCGGATTTCTTGCAGATTATGTTTTCGAGCCGTTTATGGCTTCAGAAACCCCGCTTGCGGGCTTTCTGCAGACAATAGTCGGAACAGGGACAGGAAGCGGAATGGCTGTAATGTTTCTTTGCACGGGAACGATCGGCGCACTATTCAGCCTTATTGCATACAGTCAAAGGGCTGTTCGGGAACTTGACGAATAACAGAAAAATCGGCGGGCGTGTTATTGTTCGCCGATTTTATTGTAGGGCGGCATATTATTTTTCAGAGTTAGGCTTACCCGTAAGCTTTGCAGCAGGCTGCTTTTGCGACGTTTGCCGAAATCGGCGGGGCGCGGCGCGCGCCGCAGAACACGCAGTGTTCTGCGGCAGCAGCGGCGAAGCCGCCGCTCTTTCGCTGCGGCTTTGCCGCTGCGAAAGGCGCGCCGCGCCCCCGTGGGAGTTTTCGCCGGGCTGCCCCGAAAGCGGGGAGTTTGCACTATCCCTGTGGCTGCGGCGTTGCGGCGGAGTGGGAAATATGGCAGGGAGATTGAAAGCCGCTGGGCTGTTATTGCCGAAAGACGGGCGTGTTCTCAATAGGGGCTTGCTCCGTCATTTAACGCGGCGGGGATATTCTTGCCTGAGTTATACTATTTTTCTGACCGCTCTGCCCTCAATGTACCCTCTCCACCCGCTCGGCGCGAACTGGAAGCGCGGTGCGATTTCTTCGTCGTATTCGTAACCGTAAACTTCGGGGTTGAATTTTTCGATACGTTCCATGCAGTTTCCGACCTCGTCCATGAACTTTACGTCGTCATACGGCTCGCCCTGAAAAATCATGTACTGACACGGCTCAAGGTCGATAACGTCGAAGCCATTAGGAATTTCGCCCGAATAGTCTGCGGGAACTTCAACCGCGTGTGCGTAAATTCCCTCGGGAGTCAGCCGCATTTTCGGGGGAAGCCACACGCCCATAGGCTCGTTAAGCGCGTCCTTTATTCCGCAGAGAATATCCCAAGGCGCTGGCTTTTCGGGCATTCCGCAGCCTACCTCCTCGCAGTATTCAAAATATTCCGAAGCCTTTTTGCTTCTGAAGAGAATCAGCCTGCGCGCGGGGCGCTCCACGATCTGGGTAAAAACAACCGCTGTTTTGTTTTCCATTTCACTTACCTCCGTTTTGGGATTTTTTCTATTGAGGTAATAATACGGAACGATCCATTCGTCGGACGAAGAAACCGCCGAATATTTTTTCGGAGTTATCCCGAAAGCGTTTGAAAAAGCGCGCGTAAAGCCTTCCTGCGAGTCGAACATATAGTCGAAAGCGACGTCTACAATCTTTTTTTGTTCATTTCGCAGAGCGAATGCGGATTTCAGCAGCCTTCTTCGGCGGAGATATTCAAACGGTGATTCGCCCGTTTCGTCTTTGAATATCCGCGTCATGTGGAACTGGCTGTATCCGACCGCTTTTGCGAGGTCCGCCGCTGTTATAGGTTCTCTCAGGTGTTCCTCGACGTATTTTTTTACTTTTCCGACAACATTTTCGTTCACTTTATCTCACCTCGATAAAATAATACCACATCTTTGCTAGAAATTCTTGACCGCAGTTGCGGTTTTTCAGGGTATCCGACTGCGGCTTGCAAGCGCTGCAGACGGCGGTATTGAGCGCGTTCTAAACAGAATGGCTCTCCAATGCTGGGTTTCGGAAAATTACCGTATATTCTCGGATGTTTCGGACAACACAAGCGGGCAGGTTCGTATGCCGACCGAGGCTATTGAATAAAAAGTAATTCCGGAGAAGATTTAATTTCTTCTTCGGATTTTATTTATCAGCTTGTCGATAAAGGCGGCGTGTTATTTCCTTTTCGCACTTTTTGCCGAATATATAACTGTGCTGATTAAAGCGCATAATATCAGGATATGCAATATGGTATGATATAAATCAGGTATATACCTGCCTTCTATTTGAAGCCATTGTATAGTGCCTGAAAAATACTTGATCTTCCCTTCTAATGTACCCATAAATCCATCATTAAAGATAGTATACCATTCGTGACAGACAAACTGTGTCACAAACCACACCGAAAGCCATACGATGGCAAGATATTTACCAAGTTTCTCTTTTGCAATGAACAATATTACGACCGTCAGATAGATCAGAAAAAATATGCCGTCATCCTTATATGACGTTGTAACCAGGCACTTATCCCCAAAATATAAGCCTGTCATATCAAGGAAAAACCATATCAGCAGTATCAGCTGTATTATAATGCTGTATGTCTTCCACTTCTTAATATTCTTCATTTCGTCCTCGGCTTTCTGCCTGTGAGAAATTCGATAGAACGCTCGACGGAGGTGCGGACGTGCTCCATTTCGGGATTGTGCAGCTTCCCTGCGTTGCGGTAATCGAAGCTGTTGCAGAAATCGTTCACGTCGCTGTTGAGCTGCTTTACATACTCCGAAAGGAGATTATCCAGAGCGGCGGTAAATTCGGCGAGATCACCTTTCTGCAGTTTCGTCGGCGCGACCGACATGAGCATATTATAATGCGGAACGCAGATATATTCCTGCGTTTTGAAAAGGTTCTTGAACTTCGGGTCTTTAACAAACATGGTGAAAACCGTTTCGAGCATATGGTTTATGCCCCACTCGACCTTGCTGCACACAAAGCAGGTCTGCTCGATTTCGGCGGACTTTTTCGCCTTTGTGTTTTTCGAGAAAAACAGACCTTTTTTCTCAAAAATATTTTTTCTCGTGTTTTCAAGGTAGCTGTTGAGCATAAGTCCTAGCGACAGGCGGTTATTCTGCTGAAGCAGCATTTCGAAATGCGTGAAGCAGAAGCCAAGCTCGTTGGTTTCCATTCTTACGTCAGGCTCCATCATAGCCGCGCCCATGATATATTCGCATATATGCTCCTCGACGGTGTTGCGCATGGCGCATATAGGGCAGCCGCACCTCGGTTCAAAAACCTCGTTTACCGGAATTGTTAAAATACTTTCACGCATAAATCTTACCTTCCTTAAACAATTTGTACAAATCATTTCATTTTCATTAAAATTTCAGTTGTACATGTTGAAATTACTCTTAAATTGTATTATAATAAATAAGAATAATCAAGAGGTTTTTTAAAAAATTTTATTTTTGGAGTATTTTTGTGAATTTTTACATAAAAAACGGCTGCTCTCTTGTGCAGACGCTTGAAAGCGGACAGTGCTTCCGCTGGCAAAAGCTCGCAGACGGGAGTTACGGCGGATTTGCGGGGAGCAGATACCTGAATGTTAAACAAGAAAAGGATGGTATAACGCTTCTCGGTGCAGAAAGTGATGATATTGAATACTGGGAGCGGTATTTTGACGTTTCGACTGACTACGACGCGATAATAACGCAGTTTTCCGCCGACGAAACGCTGAAAAAGGCGGCGGCGGAGAACCGCGGGCTTCGCATTCTCCGTCAGGAGCCTTTTGAAACGCTTATCAGCTTCATAATTTCGCAGAACAACAACATTCCCCGAATCCGAGGTATAATAAGCCGACTTTGTGAAAACTTCGGCGAAAAAATTGCGGGAGGGTACGGCTTCCCTGACGCAAAGCGGCTCGCCGCGCTTGACGAAGCAGATCTTGCGCCGCTGCGCGCGGGTTTCCGCAGCCGATATATACTCGACGCGGCGCGAAAGACGGCTTCGGGAGAAATCGACCTTTCCGCGATCTATGGTATGGACTACGATTCGGGAAAGGCGCTTCTCAAGCATATCGTAGGCGTCGGCGACAAGGTTGCGGACTGCGTTCTGCTGTTCGCGTACCACAAAACCGAGGCTTTTCCGACAGATGTGTGGATAAAGCGCATTGTTGCGGAGTATTATAAAGACGGGCTTCCCGAATGCATGGGGCAGTACAAGGGAATAGCGCAGCAGTACCTCTTTGAGTATTTCCGCGAAAAATAACGGAGGGCAGATGCACAGGGCGCACGCCGCAGGCGCGGCTTAAGCCGCGCCTGCGTGCGGCGGCTTTGCCGCCGCTGCCGCGTTTCGGAGAAACGCGGCGCGTGCGCCCGACCGTGGGGGGATTGCCGGAGTGCGCGGAGTAAGCTCATATCGGGTATAGCTTTGTGCGCGGAGGCGCAGGGATGAGGGATAAAATCAGGCAGCAAACATTACATAGACCACGAAAGGATTGATGATATTATGTATTGCAGAAAATGCGGAACACAAATCGCGGAGGGAATGTCCTTCTGCACAAACTGCGGCGAGCGAGTTGCGCCGCTTGCAGTAACAATTGAAGAACAGGCTGCCGCGGATGCGTCCGAAGCTCCGCAGGAGCAGTCCGCTGCCGAAGTTCAGCCGGCTGAAAAGGAAACAGCAACGCAAAATCAACAGACTGCGTCCGAACAGAACGTTCCAGCCGTCCAGATTCAGTCCGGCATTGAGGGAAATACTATACTCCCGCCCATAATTCCGGCAGGTAATACAGAAAAAACAAAAACGGACTTCGGAAAAGGCGCGCTTGCGTTTTGCCTTGTTGTGATAGGACTGCTCGCGGTTTCAACAGGCGTTTTTGCGGGTCTGTACTTCTCTTTGATATGACGGAACACGGAAAGCTGTTCCGCGCGGTACGCTGCGCGCTGATAATAATCGTCGCATGCGCAATCGGAATAATGCTCGGACGAATGATGACAGATTATGAGATGCGGTACTTCATGACGCGGAAATTCTGTGGCAGCTACCGCGGCATCGACGTGTATAAATGCGGCGAGCTGAACAACGAAAACTTTCTCGGACATATTTATATGCTGGAGAAAGCGCCCGATGTTCTGGCGGAAAGCTGTGAGGCTCTTTATTTTACAGGCGAAGCCCTTTCCGTTCCTGAAGTCGGTCAAAACGGCTCCGCTCTCGGACTTACCCAAGACGCTACTATATACATAACGACTGACAGCTTTTACCCTGATGTGCTGTATCATGAGCTTTTTCACGCTTACGACAACACAAACGGAAAGATTTCCGATTCGGAGGAATTTCGCAGAATTTTCGACAAGGAGAGAGAAACTGTGTCGGAAACAGGCGGTGAGAACGGCAGCAGAACCGCCGAATTTTTTGCGGCGGCAGGTGCGGAATATCTGCTTATGCCGGATACTCTGCGCAAAAAAGCGCCCGAAACTTACGCTTTTATTGACAATCTTATTGACGCATACGGAGAGGTGTACCAATGGTAAATATAGGAAACGACTGGGACGAACTGCTATTGGGCGAGTTCGACAAACCGTATTATCTTACGCTTCGCGGCTTCCTCAAGTCCGAATACAGCAGATTTGCAGTATATCCGGATATGTACGATATTTTTAACGCGCTGAAGCTCACTCCCTACAGCGACGTTAAAGCGATCATTCTGGGGCAGGATCCCTACCATGAGCCTAAGCAGGCACACGGGCTTGCTTTTTCCGTTCAGGATGGCGTCGAGCCGCCGCCCTCGCTGAAAAACATCTACAAGGAGCTTAATTCCGACCTTGGTCTGCCCATTCCGACAACGGGCGACCTTACCTGCTGGGCGAAACAGGGAGTGCTTTTGCTTAATACCTCGCTTACCGTCAGACGCGGTCAGGCGAACAGCCATCGAGGAAAGGGCTGGGAAATTTTCACCGACAGGGTGATTTCCCTGCTGAATGAGCGCGAAAAGCCGCTTGTGTTCATTCTTTGGGGCGCGAACGCCCGTGCAAAGACCGCGCTTATAACCAATCCGCGACATCTTATCCTGACAAGCGCGCACCCAAGCCCGCTCTCCGCTTACAATGGCTTTTTCGGCTGCCGTCATTTCTCGAAATGCAATCAATTTCTGCGCGAAAACGGCATTTCTGAAATAGACTGGCGCGTATCCTAAAAACAAATACCACGCCTCAAAGCACAAAAAGTCGGGCGTTTGCACCCGTGTTGTGCTAAAATAGTGTTACAGCAAGGGAAAAGGACGTGTACATATGAATGGTTGGACAGAGGGTATACAAAACGCTATACAGTATATTGAGGAACATCTGACAGAGGAAACAAACATATCGGATATTGCCGCAAAGGCATATGTTTCGCCGTTCTATTTTCAGAAAATCTTCAATGTTTTGTGTGGTTTCACTGTCGGCGAATATATCAGGAACAGACGGCTTGCGCTTGCCGCAGAAGAGCTGTCATCATCCGATATAAAGGTAATCGACGCAGCCGTAAAGTACGGCTATGACTCTCCTGACAGCTTTGCGCGCGCATTCACAAAATTTCACGGAATTTCTCCCTCTGCTGCAAAGGAAAACGGCGCGAAAATCAAGAGCTTTGCGCCCGTAAGAATTAAACTGACACTTGAGGGAGGTACTGTTATGGAGTACAGGATTGTTGAAAAAGCATCATTCACCATTATGGGCAAATGCAGAAAATTTAACGAGGACACATCTTACACGGAAATCCCCGCATTCTGGACCGAACACTACAAAAACGGCGGCGAAATTATCAAGGGAATGTTCGGAGCGTGTTTTGACAGCGACGGAAAGAACTTTGATTATCTTATTGCAGACTTATATCAACCGTGGAATGAAATTCCCGAAGGCTGTGTAACGAGGACTTTTCCTGCCGGAACATGGGCAGAATTTCCATACAGCGGCGAATGCCCCAAGGCGCTTCAGGACGTCAACACGAGAATCTGGAGCGAATGGCTCCCTAACTGCAAGGAGTATGAGCTTGACGGCAACTACAGTCTTGAGGTTTATCTCGACAAGCATCACGGCATGATTTGCATACCTGTAAAAAAGAAGTAACCGCAGCAGGCGGACGTTTCAGCAACGTCCGCCTCGCGGCTTTCAATCTCCAGTAATCTCTCCCACTCCGCCGCAACGCCGCAATCGCAAGGAAAGTGCAGATTCCCCGCTTCCAGGGCAGGTCGGCAAAAACTCCCACGGGGGCGCGGCGCGCCTTTCGTTACGGCAAAGCCGTAACGAAAGAGCAGCGGCTTCGCCGCTGCAGCCGCAGAACGTACAGCGTCCTGCGGCGCGCGCCGCGCCCCGCCGACTTCGGCGGACCTCGCAAAAGCAGCCTGCCGCCAACCTGACCATGTAAGCCGTATATCGCAAAAGGAGTACCGCAATGCTGAAAGGCATATCAGCGATATATGCAGGCAGCGTCATTATGCGGCTTACGGAGAGGCGAAAGAACCTTGTGCGTTTAGGTGAAGTCAAAACCCTCGGAGCACTTAGAGCTTGCGGTAATGTATTCCGGCGGCGGGCTCTTTTTTCTTTTTATATGTCTTTGTTTATTTGTCTGATTTGTCTATCGTTATTTCGATTACGTCGGGCTTCTGGTTTTTCGCAATCTTGACCGCAAGGAGAATAGTTATTAGATTGAGTATTCCGTCCGCGAGAATCGACGCGCCTAGAAGTATCACCATAACGCCTGCGCCCTTTTCGGGGTAAAGCAGCAGAAGCGCGCCGATGATAAGTGAAATTGCCGCAAAAACAGCGATAAGCCACCAGCCTTGTATGCCGAAGCGTCTGGAGTCGTTCGCAATCTGTATCTTGAATATTCCGTCCGAAATAACGGCAATTCCGATGACGCAGCAGATGAAGCTTATCATGTTCCGCGCGTTTATTATGACCGCCGTGCCGAGAACCATGAAAAGTATTCCGAAGCAAAGGTCATACTGAAACGCGAGGCGGAATAAATCCTTTGAAAAATATCCGATCAGCTTTACTATGCCGAACAGGATAAGCGAAACGCCGAGGACGATTCCGATAAAAATTGCTGAGCTCTTTGGATTTACAATAAAGAATATTCCGAGCAGGCACATGAACACCGACATTACAATATAGCCTGTTTTTGCAGCGGCAACGGGTAAAGATGATTTCATACCGATAGCCTCCTTTCCTTTTACGCTTTTATTATAACACTGTGAAAAGAAAATTGAAACGGATAAAAAAATCCCCGTGTCTGAAAATAAGACACGAGGGGTTTTGTGTTTAATAAATGTCTCGCCGCGTCATTTAACTCAGCAAGGGTTTACGAAGCCAATCTCCTATTCGGCGGGAGATTGTATCTCCCGCCGAATGGGAAAATGGAAAGCGGCGCCAATTTCAGTTCTGCTTAAATTTTATTTCAGCAGAGCTGAAATATGACGGCAGGGAGACCGTTCTTGCCTAAATTGTAATTTTGTGTAAAAGGCGGGATCTGCACAAATGAAAGTGTTATTTTTTGTCATCAGTGCAGCGCTTTACGAGTTGTTCCGCCAAACCCTGCCTTATTTCAAAAAGGCGGCGGAAATCGTCAAGCGCGGATTCCTTCATTCCGCCGTTCATCCAGTCGATTACCTGACCGAAGCAGACGCACTTGTAAAATCTTATAAGGATATTTTTATCATTCGGGTCAATTTGCTTTTCACCGAGCAGTTTATTTATGTAGGTCGTTACGACATATTCGCAGACGTTGAACAGGCAGCGTTCAAAAAGCTCGCGGTTTGCCGAATTATATATATGGTATACGGCTTTTCGGTTTTTTACGGCGTAGCTTACCGCAACATTAAGGCACTGGTCGAAATTGTCTATCGTTGGGTACCGGTTTATTATCGCCTCTGCGTCCTCAACGACGATTGCTTCAATAACGGCGGGCAGATCCTGAAAATGATAATAAAACGAGTTGCGGTTTATTCCGCAGTCCTCGACGACGTCTTTAACGGTTATCTTATTTATCGGCTTTTCTTCAAGCAGCTTCAGAACCGAAGCTTTTATTGCTGCTTTTGTGAGATTTGACACGGCTTCTCCCTCCCTCGTTATAATGCTGTAAATAATATTATAGCATTTTTTTGGGGAAATGGCAATACCTGATGGGGATTTTGCGCACGCGTTGCGAAGCCGTACCGCAGCAGCGTTGCGAAAACGCGCTATCGCGCGTTTTGCGCCGGCGGCTTTCAATTCCTTTTCTTTTCTCGCACCCCGCCAAACGCCGCATTTCGGAGCATACTGCTTCCCTTTCGGCGCACTCCGCCAAAAATTCCCAAGGTGACGCGGGCGCGCCGGCATTGCCGCGCAAAGCGCGACAATGCCGGCAGGCGGTGAAGCCGCCTGTGCGCGTTCCGGCAAAGCCGGAACGTGCAGCGCGCCCGCGCCCCGCCGATTACGGCGGAGTGCGCCGAAACAAACGCGCCGGAGCGGCTGTTATTTCCACGAGATGCTGTTGTCGCCGACAGAGAGAACAAAGACGTAGGCGTCCTGCGCTCCCCAGCGGCACGCGTCGCCGTAGTTCTCAGATGTTGTACCCATGAATACGTCCGCGATAACATCGGTAAGGTCGCCCGTATCAGCGGCAATCGCATAGCCGTAGACCATCGATCCGTCCTTTGAACAGATATACACCTCGCTGCCGAAAGGTATAACGTCGGGGTCAACGCCGATAGTGCCGATTTCGAGCTTTCTGCCGCTGTATGTTCCCGCTCCATCTGGCGCGGTGTAGGCAGTCACCTTTCCGCTTAAGCAGTAGGCATATTTTTCGGGAAGTCCGTCAACAAGGCGGAAGTCGCCCTCTTTTTTGCTGTATGGTTCGTTCAGCGCCGTACCCGTGAGAATTATTTCGTTTGTCGGAGGAACAATAGTCACGTCCGAAATATATTTTTCTTCGGGAATGCCGTTTACAAGTACCTGAGTTGTTGTCGTTATGCGCTCGCCGATTGCACCCTCAACCTGTGTGAACTGTGTTCCCATTTTGTACAGTGTGCTTTCGCGGTATTCGGTTTGATACGGGATGGGTTCGGAGCTTGCAGTTTCTATATGTTCAACTCGGTCAATGCTGATTTCCATGCCGTTTGATACCGTTTCTAAAAGGTTATAATTTACGCGGTCGTATTCGTTGAGAATTACTCCCTCTCGGCTTAGAAGCTCCCCGACCGTGAGATGTGCCGCCATTGTGACAAGCGTTTCGCCGTCGGCTGTTATCGTTACGGGGAAAGCCTTTTCATAGATTATTTCGGTGTCCTCGTCGATAATTGAAAGCGCCGCAGGCTGAACAAAATCATATTCACTAAGAGAGATACCTTCGCGGTTAAGCAGATCTCCGACAGTTTCACCCTTAATTGCCCGGACCGTATGTTGCGCCGAATCGATATTAAGCGTGATCTCAGGCGCACGGATAACCGTGAGCTGCTTTACGCCGTTTTCCTCAGTAAGCTCTGCCTTGTCCAGCGGGTGCAGCGCTACTCGCTGTTCTGAAAGGATGTCGTCCGCTTTGTCGAATGCAGTAAGTACACGGCGGCTTTCTCCCGAATCTATAATCACTGCTTCACAGCGGATATTCATCATTCCGGTCAATGCAAGCTGCGCCGTGAGGGTTGCGGCGAGGATCGTTCCTGTCACAAATCGGCGGCAGTTGGGCAGCCTTATTGCGCAGGCATGGGCTGCGGTAGTATTTTTAAATAATTGTCTTATTTTTTTCATGTCTGCACCTCCTGCTGTACAACATTATTGGAATACTCCGCATATTATAACCACTTGTTTCGGTCATGTCAAATAAATACACATGTTAAAAATTGTGGATATTGCACAATGAAAACTGCATATGTTTACATTGCAAACATTGATTTTGCTTATTTCTGCGTATAACTAACGCAAATTATACTTTAAGTATATTATATTTTGTGATTTTCAACAAAATGTAAAAACAGCAGTTTTCCTTGTCGGAAAACCGCTGTTTTATGCGATATTTCAGTTTTCAGGTCACGATTGCTCGGTATTCAGCCGTTCAACGAATTGCCTCATTTCTGCTTTTGATGTTATTGAACGAGTTTGCTCGATGACTTCGTTTCGACGCTGTTCTGACATTGCAGCAAACGCTTTTAGAGCGCCTGTGTTTGACGCAAGCGCATATCCCAGCCCGAGCGGGACTGTCGGTCGATTTTCTTGATCCTGCATATGCACACTTCCTTTCAAGGGTAATGTGTACGGATTTTCGTCGGATATACGCGGAAATTGCGGGGTTGCAGCGGAGGGCGCGCGCCGCACAGCGCAAAGCGCTTTGCGGCTGGGGCGGCGAAGCCGCCCCATGGCATATTTCGGCGAAGCTGAAATATGCCGCGCGCCCGGATGTACGCAGTGTCCTTTGAGGTGCGGCGTTAGCGGAAGTGTGAGATATTGCGGAGAAATTGAAAGCCGCGGCGGCAGCCGACGAGGGGGCTGACAAGAGCGCGCCGCGAAGCGGCGGGCGGAAGCCCCTTCAGGAGGCTGCCGCATTGGAAAGCTTCCAATAAATCGGCGGAGGTTGTCGATGTAAGCGTATAGTACATACTCCTTTTCCTGCCTTTTCGAGTCCCGTAAGGTAAGTGCAGACCGCTTTTGCGTACTTTGGCATAACTCTCACGGGCGCGGGCGCACGCGCTGCCTTTCGGCTTTGCCGAAAGGCAGCATAGCGCGGCTTTGCCGCGCTTATTTCGTTCCGCTTCGCGGAACGAAAAGCGTGCGCCCGCGCCGCCGTTTTAACCAAACCCCGCCGATAATCCCAATAAGCACTATCCCTAGTTGTGCGGCGTTTTGCCTCGCTCGGTATATTGCAGCCTGACAAAAGCCGCGCTGCCCTGCAAATTCTCTGCGGCTTTTGGTATCTTTCTTTCCTTTCTCACTTTCGTCAACGCCGCGCACCGCACGAGCAGCTTTCCCCATTGCTGCGGCTCGCCCACATTTTGCTTCGCAAAATGTCCGGCTTCGCCGCTCTGCGCAAAACCACCCCTGTCGTTTCCGACAAGGGTGGTGTTAGTATATTCTACGGCAGCCTTAATATTTCCTGAACGCCTGCACAAGGAACATCGGGAGCAGCCAAAAAAGCTGATACAGCGTGATAACTGCGGGCGAGAAAACGCGCGTTTTCGTCGAAAGGGCGAGGAAAACGCCGAGAACTGCCGCGAGAAATACTCCCGCAAGCATGACCATCTGGGAGATGTTCACGTCCTTCATGATTTTCTTTGCGGCGCAGACAGCGCGCGCAAATCCCGCAAAGCCTCCGTTGCAGGTGATTGCTCCGCAGCCGTTAGAGGTGTATTTCGTGGCTTCGTTGAACTGCTCGTGCAGATTGCTGCCAAGCACCTTTATTTTTTCAGGGTCAAGGTCGAACAGATCGGCGATCTTCCCGACGGTAACGAGAGAGTCTGTGGTTTTTACTATTAGCGACACTCCGCGGTCGCTGAGTTCGCGCAGGCTGTCGCGTATGTGGTGGTTTGCCGTAAGTCGGATGAAGAAAATAATTGTCAGCTCGCCGCCTACGGCGAGATAAACCGCGTCCGAACCGTTTCGGCAGTATTTTGCAATCGCCGTCATTTCGGGAACCTTTATGCTGTGGTGCTTCATGTGTTCACGGTTGCCCATGATAAGGCGTTTGTTGCCGTACCAGCCCATAACGCCCATGTTGTCCTCGTATACGCAGCCGTCAATCTCCGCAAGAAGCTCTTCCTTTCCGCCGATCATTTCATAGAAAAGGCGGGAGAGGACGGAATTTGTTTTTATCGCAAGACTTGCGGCGAGGATTATCGCCTGGTCGAGCGAGATGTTGTTTATTGAATTTTGAAGCCGGCAGGGCTTCAGGTTGGTGCATTCCACGCTTGAAGCGGGGAAAATTGCCGAGACGTCGGTCATTACCGCGTTTGTGCGGCTGAATTTCTCGGCGGTACTGTAACCGAGAATGGTGCTTCCGCTTTTTTCAAGCGCCTTAGTCGCGCGCCGCAGAGGATTGTTCACCAGGAACATTGTCGAAAACGGCGCAAAAATGCATACAAATCCAATAAGCACGGTACTTGCCCAGTAAATGTTGTTCTGGGTCATTGTGGTCAGGCTGTGCGGGATAAAATAGGTGAGAAGCCCCATAAATACTCCGGCGCAGAGCGAAATAAGAGTAAGCATGCGTGAAATTCTGTCCGCTTTGTCCTCACAGTAGCTTTTGCGCAGGAAGTCCGTGAGAATTTCGGTTTTGCGCATTGTCACAAGGAAAGGCAGCTCGGTAACAACGCCCTTTGTAAATGCACTGACCTCGCTTTCATCCTCGACAACGTCCGCATAATAGCGGTTTGCTTCGGCGGAAATAAAGCGGAAATTGCGCCGTGCGCGCGAGATCATGCTCAGCTTTCCGAGAGTGTTGAAAAGCAGACCCGCAAGGGCGGGAGTTATGAACAGGAAAGCGTTGCTGCGCTGTAGATCGTCCGTGTTTACAAGATTAAGCACTCCGCCGAGCAGCGCGAGGACGCTCACTGCCGCGCACGCGCTGTCGCAGTCTCCGCGTCCGCTGAACAGCTTGGAAAGCCCGCCTCTTATCGCCGAGGCGCAGAGCGCCATTCCTATAACGCCCGCGCAGAGGTTGAAATAAATAAATCCATTCGGGTCGAATTTTTTGTCGAGGAAATCTATCTGTGCGCCGAAAAGATTGAACGAAAGGCTTGCGCCGAATTCCTGTGCAATAGTGACCCCGCCGACGATGAGCGTGATTATAAGCAGCAGAACGAACCGCAGGCGCAGGCTTTTATGCGTTTCGGTGAGATCCTGCCAGATCTGTCCGTCGTCCTCGTCGGCAATTTCAGGCGTGTCGTCGTCATAATCGTAGTCAAAATCTTCATCATCGTCGCGTATGTCCTCAAGGACAAAATCTGACAGCTTCCGCTTGCGCTTCGAGCTTAAATATTTTATTTTTTGTTCATTTATAACGGGGTTGGTTATCGGAACTGCACCCGTATGCGGCATTTTTATGCTGTCAATATCGGGGCTTATGGTATTTGTCGGGGTTTTCGATTCCTGAAGCTCAATCTGCGCCGTTACCGAGTATGGTGACTGCGCCTGTATATCCTCAATGCGCTTCTGTTCAAGGGTCTTATTTATTGAAGCCAGAAGCGGGTCGGATTTAGCCTGTTTTTTCACCTCAACCGTATCAGCGGAGGATGCTGCAGCTGCTTTCGGCGCAAACGGCTTTACCTCGTTCGTGTCACCGAGAACGAATGTTTTGTCAAGGTCAAGAGCGGGAGCTTCGCCGTGCGAAAGTTCGGGCATAACCTGTGTTTCTCCGCTGATAATATCGTCGAATGAGCGGCTGCTGCGGATGTTCGTACGCGCAAGCTCTTTCAATTCATTTCCCGCAACGCTTACTGTATCGCCGGAAAGCTGCTGAGCTGGGATAGTTTCGATTATCCCCGTAAGGCTCGGCGCGCTGCCCGAGTCATACGGATTGATTGCGGAAAGAAAATCATCGGGGTCTTCAAGTTCTATTTCGCGTTCCAGACGCTTTTGCGCCTGCGTCTCCAGCTTTTTTTCCCTGAGCTCCTTTTCGAGAGCAAGCTCTTCCTCGGTTGCGGGAACGGGTTTTTCTGTCTGCGGTTCCTCTATTTTCGGCAGTTCAATAGGAGCTTCCTCGAAAACGATATTTTTTGTGGCATATCTGCGCTCGGATTCTTCCGCTTCGCGTCGTTTTCTCGCTGCTTCGCGCTCCGCAAGTTCGCGTTCGGCGGCGTCCAGTGCCGCAAGTCTTGCCGCTTCCTCTTCCTTTCGGCGTTCCTCCTCAAGAGCAAGGCGCTTGCGTTCTTCCGCTTCCTCCGCCGCCTTGCGCAGCTTCATTTCAGCGCGGCGCTGCTCTTCGGCAAGCTCCTCGCGCTTTTTCCGCGCCGCTTCTTCAAGCTCTTTCTGACGAGCTTCACGGCGCTCTTGTTCCTCGCGTGCTTTTCGTTCGCGTTCCTGCGCAATGCGCTGCTGCTCCTCGGCAGCCTTTCTGCGGCGTTCTTCATCCTTTTCCTGAGCCTCGCGGCGTTTTTGCTCCGCAATTTCCGCGCGGCGGCGCTCTTTTTCAGCCGCCTTTGCATTTTTTGCGGGTTTGGCGGGCTTTTTCGCTTCGTCTGAACCCAGTATTTCATTTAAAATATCGTCAACGTCAAAATCCGGAGCATATCCTTCGGGAGTCGGTTCACTCTCTCCCGAAGCGCGGGATTTTGTTCTTTTATTTTCAACTTCCGCAAGAATATCTTCTAAATTGAAATCAGACATCCCGTTGCCTCCTATCTTCTGTGACGTACGACCTCGTACATTAGTATGCCTGCGCTTACCGAGGCATTCAGTGAATTGACTTTTCCGTACATATCAATGGATAAAATCATATCGCAGCTGTCGCGCACCAGCCGTCCCAGACCGAAGCCCTCCGAGCCGATAACCAGCGCGACCGGACCGCTAAGATCCGCTTTATAAAAGGGTTCGCCGTCCGCCTCCGCGCCGTAGACCCAAACGCCTGCCTTTTTTAGTTCCTTTATAGTGTCGGAAAGATTTGACACCCGCGCGACCCTCAGCCAGCTTGCAGCGCCCGCCGAGGTCTTGAATACCGTCGCGGTCAGCCCCGCGCTTCTTCTTTTGGGAATAATAACGCCGTGCGCGCCCGCCGCTTCGGCTGTTCTTATAATTGCGCCGAGATTATGCGAATCCTGAATTTCGTCCGCGATAATGAGAAACGGCGGTTCTCCGCGCTCTTTCGCAATATCGAGAAGCTCCTGCACTGAAGCATATTCCGCCGCAGCCAGCACCGCGGCAACCCCGCCATGCTTTCCCCCGCCTGAAAGCTCCGTGAGCTTATCGTCGCCCGCGTCTTTTACGACCGCGCCCGATTCCTTTGCGAGAGCGATTATTCCGCCCAGACCTTTTGCGGTTTTCTGTATGTATACGGTATCGACCGTTTTTCCCGAACGCAGCGCTTCGGTAACGGCGTTTCTTCCGTAGATTATCTGTTCGTCCATTTATTTAACCTCATATATTGGTGTACACTTACATTACATTATACCATATATTGAGGTACAATTACAAGTCTTTTTTGAAAAAAGGAGCAGGAAACGCGTGGAAATTTGATGCGTCGGAGTGAAATGGGAGAGGGCGCGCCCGCGCCGCAGCGCTCCGTGAGCGCTGCGGCTGAGGCGGCGAAGCCGCCTCTTGCGCGCGTTTTGCGAAGCAAAACGCGCGGCGGGCGCGCATGAGCGGGGGCAGTAAGTGCGAACTGCGGCGTTAGTCGGGGCGAGAAAGGGCAGAAAGAGATTGAAAGCCGCCGAGAAAGAGCAGTACGCAGCGGCTTTCAATCTCCCGTGATATATCGCACTTGCGCTGACGCCGCGGTTGAAAGGATAGTGCAGATTCCGCTGCATCTCCTCCATGCCGCTTCTCCCGCATAGGTCGGGCGCGCTATCCCTGCAAAAAAGCAGCCGACTGCGCTTTTATATATGCCGGCTGCCGTTATTGGGCTTTCTCGGAAGCCTTCTGTAAGTCCATTGTCTCAGAGCGTATATCATTCCGAAATACAAACGGCAAAAAGCGCCGCATGGATTTTGTCCGTGCGGCGCAGCGCTGTTTTATTTTATAACGATATTTACGAGCTTTCCGGGAACGGCAATCTTTTTAACGATCGTCTTTCCGTCGATGAGCGGCTTTATTGAGTCAAGCTCGGTTGCTGCGGCGATCATTTCGTCCTGTCCCGCGCCTGCGGCGATAAGCATACGTCCCTTGACCTTGCCGTTTATCTGAACTACGATTTCAACCTCGTCGTCCTGCGTTGCCGCTTCGTCAAATTCGGGCCACTTTTCGTATGCGAGCGTGTTGTCGTGTCCGAGCAGCTGCCAAAGCTCCTCGCCTATATGCGGCGCAATGCACGAAAGCATCTTCACAAAGCCCTCGGCGTATTCCTTGGGGCAGCTTCCCTCTTTATAGACTGCGTTTACGAAAATCATGAGCTGGCTTATCGCGGTGTTGAAGCCGAGCGTTTCAAAATCGCTTGTAACTTTCTTTACCGTCTGGTGATAAACCTTTCTGAGCGAGTCCTTTTTGTCGTCATTTATGTTTGCCGGCTCGCTGAAGAAGTTCCAGACGCGCATGATAAAGCGCTTTGCGCCCTCTACGCCGTCCTTGTTCCAGGGCTTCGACGCTTCGAGCGGTCCCATGAACATTTCATAAAGACGGAGCACGTCCGCGCCGTAATCGCGTACGATGTCGCTCGGATTTACAACAAATTCGGGGAAACGCTTACCCATTTTTATACCGTTTTCGCCGAGGATCATGCCCTGATGAACCAGCTTTTTGAACGGCTCTTCCACGGGCGAAATCCCCTTGGAATAAAGATATCTGTTCCAGATGCGCGAATACATGAGGTGACCTACGGCGTGTTCGGGACCGCCGATATACAGGTCAACAGGCATCCAGTGCTTGAGCAGTTCGGGGTCGGCAAGCTGCTTGTCGTTTTTCGGGTCAATATATCTGAGGTAATACCAGCTTGAACCTGCACTTCCGGGCATTGTCGAGGTCTCGCGCGTGCCCTTTATGCCGTTGTGGTCATATTTTTTCCATTCGGTCGCATTTTCAAGAGGAGCCTTGCCGTTTTTGCCCTTGTAGTCGTCAAGTTCGGGTAGAACGAGCGGCAGCTCGTCGTCGTCGAGAACATGGATTTTTCCGTCCTCAAGATAAACGACTGGTACAGGCTCGCCCCAGTAGCGCTGTCTTGCGAAGATCCATTCACGGAAGTGATAATTAACGGTTCTGCGCGCAACTCCCGCTTTTTCGAGCTTCTGCGTTATTGCTTCCTTTGCTTCTTCGACCGTAAGTCCCGTAAATTCCTCGGAGTTAATGAGCTTACAGCCCTTTCCGAGATAATCCTGCTTTTCAAAAGCCTTTTCACTCACGTCCCCGCCGTCGATGACCTGGATCATCGGGATATTGTGCGCAATCGCATATTCAAAGTCGCGCTGGTCGTGCGACGGAACAGCCATAACCGCGCCCGTTCCGTAATTTGCGAGAACGAAGTCGCCGATAAAGAGCGGAACTTCCTTTCCGTTTACGGGATTTACCGCGTAAATGCCCTTGAGCTGGCAGCCCGACTTGGTCTTGTTCAGCTCGGTTCTGTCCATGTCGTTCTTCTTTATTGTTTCGTCAATATACGCCTGAACCTCTTCCTTGTTTTCAACGCGCGGCATAAGGCTCTTTACAATTTCTCCGTCGGGCGCGAGAACCATGAAAGTGATACCGTAGATCGTTTCGATACAGGTCGTATAGATCGAGAATTTTCCGCCGCCGACAATGTTGAAATCGACTTCTACGCCGGTGGATTTTCCTATCCAGTTGCGCTGCATTTCCTTTGTGGATTCGGGCCAGTCAATTTCGTCAAGCCCCTTTAAAAGCTGTTCGGCAAAAGCGGGCTGGTCGATGACCCACTGCTTCATGTTCTTTCGGATAACGGGATAGCCGCCGCGCTCGGATTTTCCGTCGATAACCTCGTCGTTGGAGAGAACCGTTCCAAGCTCCTCGCACCAGTTTACGGGCATATCAATGTATTTCGCATAGCCGTCGAGATAGAGATTCTTGAAGATCCACTGCGTCCATTTATAAAAGCTGGGATTGCTCGTTTCGATCTGCTTCGACCAGTCGTAGTCGAAGCCAAGCTCCTTGAGCTGCTTTGTAAAGGTCTTGATATTCTTTTCGGTGAAGCCGTTGGGATGATTGCCCGTTGTAACGGCGTATTGCTCCGCAGGAAGTCCGAACGAATCATAGCCCATAGGGTGAAGCACATTATAGCCCTGCATTCTCTTCATGCGGGACATTATATCGGTCGCGGTATAGCCCTCGGGGTGACCTGCGTGCAGACCCACGCCCGACGGATAAGGGAACATATCTAAAACATAATATTTGGGCTTGGAAAAATCCCATACGTCTGTTTTGAACGTCTGATTATCCTCCCAGTACTTCTGCCACTTTTTTTCAACGGCGCTGAAATCGTATTTCATTGCTTTGTGTCCTTCCTTTTATTATTCAGTTTTATCCTTATTATTATAGTACAGACCGAGCGAGATGTCAAGGGAAAATCTGCCGCGTTTTCATTTCGGCGGTGAGGCTTTGAGGATTTTGGCTTCAGCTGATGTACGCAATATAAAATCTTAGTTACTATTATTGTAAAATATGACAAAAAATGTTTTTTTCGAGTATTTCTGATTGATTTTTACGATATATTGTGATATAATTTGTACAAGAATAATCTCTACAGCATAAGTACATACGGAGGGCAATATGACTATCACAAAGAAGATCAGTATTCTCGCAGCTGCATGCGCGGCGGCGTCCTCGGCTGCAGTCGGCGCATTGTCACTGATTAATTCAAGCATTATTATGACTGAAAATTCCACGGCAATAATGACGGAGGAATGCTCCGCCGTCTCCGAGCGAATAAATGCTTACCTCAGCAGAGTTGAACTGTCTGTAGATACTCTTTCGGATATTGCCATGAACAGCCTTGATGATTTTGACCGATTCCAAACAGACAGCGAGTATGTCGAGGAATATACTCGGACGTTTGAGCAGACGCTTATGACCTCGGCATCCAACACCGAAGGGGTTATCTGCGCATACCTGCGTTATAATCCCGATTTTACCGAGCCGACATCCGGACTGTTCCTCACAAGAAACAGCACAGACGAGCAGCTTCAGGGCGTTACTCCGACAGACTTCAGTATATATGACAAAAGCGATATTGCCCACGTTGGATGGTATTACACTCCCGTAAACAACGGAAAGCCGACATGGATGGATCCTTATCTTAACGAAAACGTTGGCATATACATGATCTCGTATGTTGTGCCGCTTTTCCGCGACGGCGTTAATGTCGGAATAATCGGTATGGATATTGACTTTACCATGATTCAGGAGCTTGCGGAAAGCTCTGATACATACGAAACATATCTGCCTATAATTGTCAGCAGCGGCAATAACGTTGTTTACTGCCGTGAAGTAGAATACGGAACAGGTCTTTCGGACGTCGGCGGGGACAGCGCGAAATTTGCGGAAGCCGTTTCCGGCGGAGCAGGCAGCACGGAGCTTTATACATTAAATATTTCAGGATCCAGCCGCCGCGCTGTTTTCAGCAGTCTTGACAACGGAATGAAGCTGATAGCCACGGCTGACGGAACGGAGATCTTTGAGCAGAGCAATCTGCTGGTTATACAGATATTCGGCGCGGTTATACTTGTTTCGGCGATTGCCTGTGCAATAGCTCTTCTGCTTGTACGCAGAATTGCACGTCCGATAAAGTCGCTCAACACGGCGGCAAGCCGCATTGCCGACGGTGATCTTAACGTAACCGTTGACTGCTCGTCAAAGGACGATATAGGCGTGCTTGCAAACAGCTTCAGAAAGACAGCGGCAAAGCTGCGGGACTATGTCGGATATATTGATGAGCTTTCCGGCGTGCTTAATGAGATAGCCGGAGGAAATCTTGATATATCGCTCAGGCTGGACTATCAGGGGGAATTTGCAAAGCTGAAAAGCTCCTTGGAAAACATTTCCGAATCGCTTAACGGCACGCTTTCGGAGCTGGATCTCGCCGCGGATCAGGTTGCGGCGGGCGCGGATCAGGTTTCAAGCGGCGCACAGTCGCTTGCTTCGGGTTCGACGCAGCAGACCGATTCTATACAGACGCTTGTTGAAACAATAGGTGAGATCTCCGAACAGATAAGGGCGAATGCCGAGGAAGCCGAACACGCAAGCGAGAGCATGAACGAGATCGGCAGGGAGGCTAATCTCAGTAACGAGCGCATGAACAATATGCTCGACGCTATGCGCGACATAAACAAGAATACGGACGAGATAGGAGCGATAATCAAGACGATCGAGGATATCGCGTTCCAGACCAATATCCTTGCGCTTAACGCGGCTATTGAGGCGGCAAGAGCGGGCGAAGCGGGCAAGGGCTTTGCGGTGGTTGCCGACGAGGTAAGAAACCTTGCGTCCAAATCCGCAGAAGCTTCCCAGAATACCGCCGCGCTTATCAGCAAGACGACCGAAGCTGTAGAAAACGGTTCGCGCATTGCAAACGAAACAGCCGAATCGCTTCGTACGGTCGTTGCTAATATTGACGATATTGTAAAATCGGTAGATGATATTTCGAGAAATTCACAGAGCCAGGCGGAGTCGGTAAATCAGGTAAATTACGGCGTGGAACAGTTATCCGCCGTAACGCAGAACAATTCTGCGTCCTCTGAACAGAGCGCGGCAGCCGCCCAGGAGCTTGCGGGTCAGGCAAATACTATGAAGTCGCTGACCGGACGTTTCACGCTGCGCAAATAATAAAAGCAATCATTCTTGTTGTGAAAACGCGGTGGTACGTTTAACGCAAAAATGATGCAGTCGGTCGAAATCTGAAGGTGCCTTCCTCTGTGTTCAGCTTGGCATCCTTCGGTTCGGCAAAGTTCTTTGCTTCTGCTGTTGTGTCGGATACGGGATACATCTCTGTTGGAGCAGAATATGTCTGTTCTATTGTTTTTCGGAGATAATGCGGTATAATTTCAATGTAGGGTAAGGTGATAATAATGCAGATGTGTCCGTATTGCGACAAAGTATATGATGAATCAGAATATAGCAGTTGTCCGTATTGTTCCGGTGAATCAGAAAGTGATATGAGCGGAACTAAAGTTAAGGATTGCCCTGAATGCGGGTGCATTATGTATTGGGATGATTGTTGGGAATGTTCTAATTGTGATTGCACAATCCATACCGATGAAGATGATTACGATAGTATTTTAGAAATCTAAATCCAATGGCAAATAAGAACTTGAATGAGGTATATATGAAGAAACAGCAGCTTTCAGAGGAACAAAAAAAATTAGAAACCGATATTTGGATTATAGCTTTGGTTACTTTAGGAGTGTTCCTTGTCTATGCCGCCCTGGGAAATCAACTAAAGGATTTTGTTACAGACAATAATATTTCGGTTGTTCCACGACTGTTACTTAATGCGGCTGTCCAATTTGGTATAGCCGGACTGGGAATTACAATCGTTTGCATTTTACGAAAGGAAAATTTCACGCACTTTGGATTGACACGAAAAAATATTTTTAAAGCAATCATCGGGACGATTATATGCTTTGTTCCGTCAATCTGCTATATTGTTTTATCAGGTCAGTTCAATGGTTATCAGCCTTTCAGCATCTTGATCACTGATGATGTAATTGCAAGCGGCATCCCATTTTCAATAATAGGTATGGCTCTTATTGTCATTGTATGGGGATTTTTTGAAGGATTTAATTATGCTGTCATTTGTGATAAGATAAACAGAAGGTATCCTTCAAAAAATCAATGGTTAGACTATGGAGCTATTACTTGCGCCATTGTCTGTATATTGTTCCATCCATTTAGTACTTCATTTTGGGGCATCGTTGAGATTATTACTACCTTCGTTGCGATATATGGAATGTTGATAGTGAAAAAGAAAACGGGAAATGCATGGGGATGTGTATTTGCTTTTTGCTTCATTTGGAATGCTATATAAATATCAATTTATATATACCGCCGTATTCGGAAAAATCCGGGTACGGTTTTTCTTATTTCTCTCTACCGGTTTCATTCAGGAGACTTGCCTCAAGCAGACGCATTTTAAATATGCCCCATAAATTGCGGTTTGCCGCTAAGTCAATTATAACAAACATATTGATAAAGTTAATGACACAAGCAACTCCGAGTCACTTGTGTCATTAAATCAGAAGCAGCTTTGACTTATATATCTCCGTCTGCCTTAAAGCCGTATTTTCACCTGCAATAATACTTTATAGCCTTATTCATAAATTCTGATGTTCCGCCGCCGTGCCTATCAATGCTTGTTCTGAAGCGTTCGTCGGAAATATATAGCTCCCCAAGCCCCGAAAGAATTTCGTTGGTGCAAGTATAGTAGTTGGCGGTGATGAAATCCTGCCATTTTTTCACAAGCTTTTGTACTCCTTCACTTTCGGGAGCGCAGCCGTTCTTTCTGCACTCTGAAAACTCCGCCATAATAGCATTCATTTCTGCGTGGATCTCGTTATACTTTTCTTTGGAGTAGTCCTTGGTTTTTTCGGCGCTTTCATTGTAAGCGGCGGTGCTGCCCCATTTTTCCTTTGCTTCCTTTGCATACTGCTCACGTTTTGTCTCAAATTCGCTGTTATCAAATGCGTTCATATCTATTATTTCTCCTTTCATGGCGTCTTCAAGAGCCGAAATAAGCCGTTCAAGGCGCTCCTTTTTAAGCGTCAGCAGGCGTTTCTGCTCTTTCAGCGCGGTTTGCTTGTCGTAATCGGGAGAGGATAAAATCGAGTGAATATCCTTAAGCGAGAAGTCAAGCTCTCGATAAAACAAAATCTCCTGCATTCGCTCCAGACAGCGCTCATCATAAAAGCGATAGCCGTTCTGTTTGTCAACAGAGGACGGCATCAGCAGTCCGATTTCATCGTAATAGTGCAGCGTGCGCACGCTTACACCTGCGAGCTTGCCAAATTCACTGATATGGATTTTCATAATATCTCCCTCCTTGATAATGATTATATACTATGACGCGGCGTTAGAGTCAACAGTTTTTTTAAAAATATAGAATATTTTTTCTTGTGGGTAAAGATTTCAACAGCAGCCGTATAAAGAAAGCCTTTAATAAGGTGTGTATAGTGTGATAAGCGCACGCTACCGGGTCTTTACAGCTCATAATACGCCGCATTTACAGCGTCGCAAAAAGCTCTGTCATGTTCAACGAGCAGCATGGACGTTTTCGTTCCGATTATTAATTCTTCAAGCTGTCTCCTCGAATATATATCAAGATAATTCAAAGGCTCATCCCAAATATAAAGATGCGCAGGCGTACAAAGGCTTGCGGAAATCATAACCTTCTTTTTCTGACCATCACTGTAATCAGAAATATCTTTTTCAAACTGCTCCTTTGAAAAATCAAGTTTATGGAGTATTGCCCTGAAAAGGCTTTCATCCAAACCCCGCTCTGCCGCAAAATCGGAAAGACTTCCCGAAAGTCCCGAAAAATCCTGTGAAATACGTGAAATCTTAAGCTGGCGGTTCATTATAATATCACCTGTATGCGGGATGTCTTCTCCGCAAATCAGCTTTATGATACTTGTTTTGCCGCAGCCGTTTTTGCCGGAAAGCGCTATAATGTCGCCCTCGTTTATGTCAAAGCTCACATCGCCGCAAACAATTTTGCCGTCATAAGCGATTGAAAGTCTGCGCACACTCAGCAGCTTTGCACTATGAAATTTCAGAACAGGCAGCTTTAACGCCGCTGTACCTTCTATATTTTTCAAAAGCTCCGATTTCTTTTTAATATCCGTCTCTATTCTGCGCTCCATAGCTTTGGATCGCTTCATCATTTTTTGGGATTTTGCCCCAATATAAGCTCGCCTTGAAAGTGATTTTTCAGTCCTTGCGGGGTCAAAGCCGATCTTCGTACTCTCGATCCTGTCGGAATGCTCTGCGGCGCGCCGAGCGGCAGCTTCAAGATTTTTAATTTCCCTTTTCAGCCTTTCATTCTGCACCGCTTCAAAATTATTTCTTGCATCCTTATTTCGCTCCCACGAGGAATAATTCCCCTGCTCAATCTCGATATTGGTTCTGTTGATTGAAAGAATATGATTTACACATTCGTCAAGCATTGCGCGGTCATGAGAGACAAGTATAAACCCCTTTTTTCGCTTTAAATAACCGCTGACTATTTCACGTCCGTTCATATCAAGATGATTTGTCGGCTCATCGATCAGCAGAAAGCAGTTTTCTTTTAAAAACAGCATTGCAAGCATAACCTTTGTTTTTTCGCCGCCGGAAAGAGTCGAAAACGGACGGTACAGCACATCGTCGCTGACCTGTAAAAGAGAAAGCTCTCTTACCAGCTCCCAGCTTTCGGCGTCAGGACAAATCTCCTCCGCAAGAAATATCACGAGCATATCTTCATCCGAAACAGGGAATGGGAAATATTCAAAATCCACGCTTGCCGTAATTTTACCGCTGTATTCAAAATCTCCCATAAGAAGCTTCAAAAATGTTGTTTTTCCTCTTCCGTTCCGTCCCGTGAAGCCAAGCTTCCAGTCGGTATCAATGCGAAAGCTTACATTTTCAAAAATATTGTCTGAGCTTCCCTCATAGGCGAAGGTCAGGTTTTCAACGTTAATAACAGACATAATATTACCTCCTGAAAAATAAAAACAGCCGCAGGATATACTGCGGCTCACAATTCAGGATTATCCGTAAAACAAGGCAAAACGCGCCTGTTCATACAAGCTGAATATATAAATGTGAAAAGACCGAAATATTTCCTGCAAGGCACAGCAAAGCAGACGATATTGTCGCCGTTTTCTGCATGCCGATAAAAACTTAGCAGGAAATCTTACGCATCTTTCCACCTCAAATCTCATAATATTATGCACTTAGTGTATCACAAATTTTCTTATATGTCAATATTGCAGCTGCAAAAATATATGTCTGTTGATAATTCTGCAGCTTTTCCAAATGAAAATGAAAAGCCTGAGAAGACCATGCATTGGTTTTCTCAGGCTTAAATCATTGTTGCCGTCCCGCTTTCAGGGGCTTTTCATTTGCTGTTATTCAGCCGCAGTTTACATAACGGTTACGCTGAACTTAAGATTCTTGGAAGCGTCACGCTTTAAAGAAATCTGAATGGACGACGTTCCTGCGGAAGCTCCGGTTACAAGCAGGACATATCCGTTGCTGTTGCTTGTATCGCGGAAAAGCTGGTAGGTTACGTTGCCGTTGTTGCAGTCAACATAGATCTCGTTCACATCGCCGGTTCCGTTTGTAAGGCTGAAATAATACGGTCTGTTCGAACCTACTGTAATGGGGTTGATCCAATCGTTGGAGCTGTTCCAGATAAGCTCCTGAGAGGATGTAACGTCATTGTATCCGAGGAGGATGCCCGTCTGTGCTTCGTCCTTTTCTCTTACCGCAAAGTTGAAGTTTCCGGGGATGCTGTTTCTGTCATAGCAGGAGTTGGTGTAGGTGTATTCGCATACTTCCGCATAGTTGGTGATATTAACTCCGTCTCTTAGACCTGTGTTTACCTTAGCGGTTATCGTGTAGGTGAGCGTTTCACCCGCTCTGATAGTCGGGCAGCTTACCTGATACTTGCTGTATCCGTTGCCTGCCGTGCTGAGATATGCATAAGTTACGTTGGTGTTGGATGTAACGTCTACGTCATAGAGCGAAAGGTTGTCGTTGATGTAGAAGTAAAGAACCGCGCTCTTGAGTTCCTGAGAGGAGCCGTTTGTTACTGAAAGATTATACTGAATCGTATCGTTGGAGTATATCTTTTCATTTGTACCTACGTTAGAAGTAACTCCTGTGGAGAACGAAGTGCGTCTTGCCGTACCGAACGAAAGCTGGAGTCCGCCGTAAGTATTGCTTGCGAGAGCAAGGTTTACATTGTTAGTCGCTGCACTGTAGGTGCTTGACGTTGTTGCATAAGTCTTGTTAAATATACCGTCAACGATTGCGCTGTTGTAATTGTTTGCCGCAGTAAGGCGAACGTTGGTGGTAGAGTTGTATGCGCCGTTGTTTCTGACAGTGATTAGCGGGAACGCTTCGGAAGTGATCGCCTGATTGCCGCCGGAAACGATTCTATTGTATGCGCGGTATTTCTGACCATTAAACTGGAATACGATCTTATATCTGTTGTTGGGCTTTGCTTTAACAAGCTTATAGGAGCCTGCAACGCCGTTTATTGTTGAGGTAACGGTGGTTTCCTCGTAGTTATTGGTAGAGGTATTCAGAAGCATTACGGTGATGCCGTTGATACCCTGTTCGCCGTATGAATAGATGCCGTCTGAAACAGAGTTTTCATTCGGCGTATCGTTCCATACCATACCGCTTATAGTATAGCTGCTGGACTTTACCTTATAGTTCAGCGTCTTTACCTGGCTGTTGGAATAGCCCTTTGCATTTGCGTAGAACTTAAGGGTTGTATTTTCAGTAAGTTCAAGCTGTCCGTTGTAGGTCTTGCCGTACTTAACGGGATCCGTGCCGTCGGTTGTGTAATAAATGCGGGCGCCGGATGTTCCGCAGTAGAGCTTTACATTTACGGAATCCTCATATTCCTTGCCTGTATCCTTATCGCTGTACGGATCGTCGCACTGGTCTACGGTAATGCTTCTGGTCTTAACCTCGCTGTAAGCGCCGTCCTCATAAGCTATCGCCTTGACCGTTGTATCCTTGTCGACAATAAATGTTCCGGTATATTTTGTGCTGCTTCTTGTCGGTTCTTTGCCGTTTGTCGTGTAGTAAATGTTTGCGCCTTCTTCGCTCTCGATCTTGAATTTCTTTCCGCCGTATACCTTATAAACGGTTATTGTAGGCTTGGAAAGAGTCTTTACAGCATCCTCGGCAGGAAATTCGTCGATATCGCCGTCAAGATAATCACGAATAAGGCTCAGATCCGTCTTGTTCACCTTGCCGTTTCCGTCAACATCCGCGTTATCGGTGCATATGTACGAGGTCGAACCCGCAATATAGTTTTTCAGACGGGTATAGTCGGTTTCGCTGATTGAACCGTTGCCTGTCGTATCGCCAAGCATAGTGCCTATTCTTACAGTTTTCTGCATTACCGCGCTCTTGTTTCCGCTCTTAACGGCTATAGCGCGGATCTTTGTCGTTTTTGTAATTTTGATAAGACCGGTATACTTTTTGCTGCTTGTGGTAGGCGTGCTTCCGTCTGTCGTGTAGTAGATAGTCGCGCCGGAGGTGCTGGTTTTAAGGCGGATTTTACGCACGCCGTCAGAGCCCTTGATAGTATATGTGGGCTTAGAGACGGTTGCGGCGTATTCAGCCGTTACGGATTCGCTTATTAGTTTTTCCGAGTCGGCAAACGCGTTTACAGACAGTCCCGTTACGGTGAGAGCTGCTGCCGTAAAGATAGCGGCTGTTTTTCTGATAACAGATTTCATAATATCATTCCTTTCCGAATTTGCGTCTGCAAATTCAGGGTTTCCCCTTATAGTCTCTATACATAAAAACAATTGAGAGAGCCAAAAAGTGACGTGTAAAATGCACTTTTTTTGAAAAAATGCAAAATTTTGTTAATTTTTAACAAATTCAGCTTTGCGGTTTGTATCATTCGACGAAACTATCATAGTCTTCATCGTCGTGATCCTGACCTACGCCGATCATATCTCTGCCGCGCACATAATATTTATCACGCTGCTCCTTTACGCATTCGTCAAGGATGCGCTTTACCTCCCGCGGATTGCGGACAGAAACAAGTCGTTTAGCCGGCGTATCCGCGTCCTTAGACATAAGAGTGATGGTTCCGCACTTTACCATACGCTGAAAAAGCGTAAAAGAAAGCTGCTTGTCAAAAATTCGGTAAAGCTCGATTTCATCCTCTTTAATGTTGAAAAAACCGATTTTAGTGTAAAGCGCCGTATCCGTAATGATATACCTTGTGAACGAGATAGGCATTCCGAGAATGCATTTGCGTCCCGCCCAAAGTACGTTTCCGTAGTCACGCTTCAGCTTTTCCATGTTCATTTCAATAACCCCCTTTATTTTTCGCCGCCGTGCGAAAATTTGCTGCGTATAGCCTCGGTTTTCTCTCGCCGCTCGCGCTTTTTTTCCTCCTGCTTCTGCCTTTCAAGCCGCTCAAGCTCCTGCTGTTCAAGCGCATTCGCCTTGCTCAATGAAACAGGTGAAAGCGTTTCGGGATCGATGCACTTCACATCGGTATAAATGTCCGAACCGGCGGGAAGTCCCTTTTTGTCCAGTCTCGAAGATATAAAGCTCTTTGCCGCGCTGTATATTACCGCGAAAAGCGGAATACCGATTATCATTCCCCAGAAGCCGAACAGCCCCTGTCCCGCGAGTATTGCGAAAACTACCCAGAAGCCGGAAAGTCCCATGCTTTCGCCTAAAATTCTCGGACTGAGTATATTGCCGTTTAGGTTCTGGATAACCAGCACTATTATAATAAATATAAGGCATTTGAACGGATCCTCCATGAGGATAAGGAACGCGCTGGGAACAGCTCCGATAAACGGTCCGAAATACGGGATTATGTTGGTAACGCCCATAATGACCGAAACGAGCAGCGAGAACGGTATTCCGCATATCGTCGTAATGATAAATGTAATGCAGCCCACTATAAACGAGTCGATAAGCGTTCCTGTTATGAACTGACCGAACGAGCGGTGAATCCTGCGGACGCTTCCGATAAAGCTGTTCGCGTGACCGACCTTCATGATACTATAAATCAGCTTTTTTGCCTGCGCAGAGAAAAGTTCCTTGCTGTAAAGGCAGTATATTGCGACAACTATTCCGAGAAAAATGTTCAGAACAGCTCCGACAACGCTCATTATCCCGTTCGTAACGAAGCCGAGATAATCGCCGATCTGCGGAAGTATCGAGTTGGACAGAAAGTTCTTAAGCGCCGAGCCCGCTTCGTTTACGATCGTCATCATCTCCTCGCCGAGCTCCGGAAAAGAAGCGAATGTGGACTGAACCCATTCGGTCGTGTTGGCGATATAGCTGGGCATATTGTATACGAGCAAAGAAATCGTATTGTAAAGCTGCGGAAATATCGCGCTTATCACCGCCGCTACTATAACAAGGAATATAAGAACTGCCGTAACGATGCTTGCGACGCGCGCTGGCTTGTTCTTGATAAACGGGGTCACGCCCGATTCCGCCGTCCGCGCGGTTTTCTTCGGCTTGAATACACGGTTAAAGACCTTCCGTTCAAAAAACGATACTATCGGACTTAAAAGGTACGCGAAGATAAAGCCGTAAAATATCGGCTGAATGGCGCCGATGAGATTGCCTATGCCGGACGCTGCGCTGCTTCCGAAAAAAATAAAATATATAAGCACAGAGCTTGCGGCGATAACGGCGAACGCCGTTATTCCCCAGCCGAGATAGTTTTTGTTCCACTTAAATCTCATGCGTTCCTCCTGAATAAGTCTGGCTGCCTTTACTTTTCGGGTACTTCGATTACGCTCTTTCCGCCCATGTAGGGTCTGAGAACCTCAGGAATACGGATACTTCCGTCCTCGTTGAGGTTATTTTCAAGGAACGCAATAAGCATTCTCGGCGGAGCGACTACCGTGTTGTTGAGGGTATGCGCAAGGTATTTTCTGCCGTCCTTGCCGCTTACGCGGATCTTCAGGCGGCGGGCCTGCGCGTCGCCGAGGTTAGAGCAGCTTCCGACCTCGAAATATTTTTTCTGGCGGGGCGACCACGCCTCAACGTCGAACGACTTCACTTTAAGGTCAGCAAGGTCGCCGGAGCAGCATTCAAGCGTTCTTACGGGAATATCCATCGAGCGGAACAGGTCGACCGTGTTCTGCCAGAGCTTGTCGAACCACATCATGCTGTCCTCCGGCTTGCAGATAACGATCATTTCCTGCTTTTCAAACTGATGTATACGGTAAACTCCGCGTTCCTCAATGCCGTGCGCGCCCTTTTCCTTGCGGAAGCAGGGAGAATAGCTTGTAAGAGTGTGCGGGAGAGTTTCCTCGGGAACTATAGTATCGATATATTTGCCTATCATGGAGTGTTCGCTCGTTCCGATGAGGAACAGGTCCTCACCCTCGATCTTGTACATCATCGCGTCCATTTCCGCGAAGCTCATAACGCCCGTAACAACGTTGCTCCTGATCATGAAAGGCGGAACGCAGTAGGTAAAGCCGCGGTTTATCATGAAATCGCGCGCGTAGGAGATGACCGCACTGTGCAGGCGCGCGATGTCGCCCATAAGATAGTAGAAACCGTTGCCCGCAACGCGTCTTGCCGCATCAAGGTCGATACCGTGGAGCTTCTCCATAATATCGGTGTGGTAGGGAATTTCAAACGGGGGAACATAAGGCTCGCCGTACTTGGTTACTTCGACGTTCTCGCTGTCGTCCCTGCCTATCGGAACGGACGGGTCGATGATATTCGGGATAATCATCATGATTTTCTTGATTTTTTCCGCATATTCTTCCTCAAGCTTTTCAAGCCCGGCAAGGCGCGCGGAAAATTCGCCGACCTTCTTCTTTGCTTCCTCGGCTTCTTCCTTCCTGCCCTGACCCATGAGCGCGCCGATTTCCTTGGAAATACGGTTGCGGTCCGCGCGGAGACTGTCGGCTTCCTGCTGCGCCTTGCGGTTTTCGGCGTCGAGAGCTATGACCTCGTCAACGAGCGGGAGCTTTGAGTCCTGAAACTTTTTCTTGATATTTTCCTTTACAATATCGGGATTTTCTCGTAAGAATTTAATGTCCAGCATTGCTGTAATTCCTTTCTTTTTTGCAGGGAGCGCTGACGCTCTCCTAAATTATGCAAAGGTCAGCCGCTCTGCGGTTACCTTCCATTTGTAAATTTTCGGAGTGAACGTAAAAGACTCCGGCGCAAAAGAGATAGACTGCTTTACTTCGTACTGAATGCCCTTTATCTTTATAATTCCCGTAACGGGGCTTTCCTCCGTTCCGCAGTAATAGGTAGCTGCACCCTGTAAAAAGCCCGGCTCCGACTCAACGGCGTTTATCTTCTCGAAAAGCGCGAGTGTGTCCTCGTCAGGCGCAGTCTTGCTCTTGACCGCGTTAAATTCCGCCTCGGTTATCGCTTCCTTATACGCGTCGCATAGGTCGTCGTAGTTTATCGAGGAAATATTTGCGGGCGAATCCGCAGTTATGCGCATTTTGGCGCGTTCAGACATTTTTTCCGCTTCCGGTCCCGCCTGTGTGGTGAGAATGAGCGCATAATAAAGCACATAAGCGAGCGCCGCGAGAATTATCACGGTAAAAACGGTTGCAACGGGGTTTCTCTTCTTAACAGCCATAATCAATACCTCTCATTTTAATCATGTTGTTTGAATGTGATCTTATCTTACGGGCAGCGCCCGAAGGTTACTTAACAGGCAGAATCCTGAAATTACTTACGGTTTAGACATAAACGCGAGAAGCTCGCGCAGTTCTTCCTCGGATTTGCAGTCGATGCTCATTGTGTACCTGTCCTTTGTTTTTTCTATGCGGACGGGCTTTCCTATATAATCCGTCATGCTCAGTTCGGCTTCGATAAGGAAGGTTTCCTTCGGCGGTTTCGGCTTTTTCGGGGAGTCCGTCTGCTTCGCAAGGCGCTCAAGCGTTCTTACGCTAATGCCCTCCGAGATAACGCGGTTCGCAAGCTCTCTCTGCCTTTCTTCGCCCGACACTCCGATTATAACCTTGCAGTGTCCTACGGAAAGCTCTCCGTCACGGACTTTCTCCTTTACGTCGTCAGGCAGCGTAAGCAGGCGCAGCGAGTTCGTTATCGACGAACGCGCCCTTCCGACGCGCTTTGCGACCTCGTCCTGCTTCATGCCGAACGAGTCGATAAGCTGCTGATAGCCCAGGGCTTCTTCTATCGGGTTCAGATCCTCGCGCTGGAGATTTTCGATAAGAGCTATCTGCATGGTCTGCTCGTCGGTAAGCTCCATAATACGGACGGGAACCTCTTTAAGCCCCGCGATTTTCGCGGCGCGCCAGCGGCGTTCTCCCGCGACTATCTGATAAACTCCGCCGTACGGACGAACCGTGAGCGGCTGGATTATCCCGTGTTCTATTATTGATTCGGCAAGGGCGTTGAGTGCCTCGTCGTTAAAGGTCTTTCGCGGCTGTTTCTTGTTCGGTTCAATGTCCGAGAGCTTCAGCTTCTGCGGAGAGCCGTCCTCTTCTCCGCCGAAAAGCCCGTCGTCGTCGAAAATCGAGTCAAAAACGTCGCCCAGTCCTGTTTTTTTCGCCATTTTTCGGTATTCCTTTCAATCAGAGCATTTCCTGTGCTTCGCGGCACTTTTTAAGAACTTCCTTTGCGAGCCGCGAATACGCCTCCGCACCCTTTGATTCGGGGTCGTAGTAGAGGATAGGTTCGCCGTGGCTCGGTGCTTCGGAAATGCGCACGTTACGCGGTATTTCTGTCTTGAAAATAGTGTCCTCGGGGAACTTCGCCTTGATGCTCCGCATTACCTCGCGGTTTACTGTAAGCCGCTTATCCAGCATGGTAAAAACTATGCCCATTATCTGAAGTCCGCGGTTGCTGGATTTCTTTATGCGCTTTACCGTCGCGAGAAGCTCCGCAACACCCTCAAGGCTGTACGGTTCGCACTGCATGGGGATTATCAGCCTGTCGCAGGCGGAAAGCCCGTTCAGCGCAAGTATTCCGAGCGAGGGCAGGCAGTCTATTATAATAATGTCATAGTCGTCTTTTATCTGGAGCAGCGCCTTTTTCAGACAGAGCGTCTTATTTTCAAACTGCAAAAGTCTTACTTCAGCTTCCGCAAGGCTCGAAGCTGCGGGCATTATCGAAACGTTTTTGAATTTCGTCTTGATTATCGCCTGCGCGGGGCGCGCTTCTCCCATTATAACATCATATGTAGTATATTCAAGGTTCTTTTTCGCCGCGCCCGCGAAGCCGTAGCCCGCGGTCGCGTTTCCCTGCGGGTCGAGGTCCACGAGAAGGACCCTCTGCCCCATATTCCCGAGGCACGCGCTCAGATTTATGGCGGTAGTGGTCTTTGCTACGCCGCCTTTCTGGTTTACTATTGAAATGATCGTTGTCAACTGTTCCCGCTCCTTATTTCCCAAAACATAATAATACACATTTTATTATAACACATCCCGCGAAAAAAATAAAGTGTTTTTTGGTTCAATTTTTATTTTCTGTGCAAAAAATGCTCAGATCGTTTCCGGAAGCTCCCATTTATCCGCCATTTCGCGGTATTCGCGGGCTTTTTCGGGGCTGCCCGTATGCTCATAGCAATCCGCAAGGCGGTTCAGCGAGTCTTTCCCCTTGACATACACCGAAATAACCGCCTCGGTTTCAAATATTGCGTCATTGAACCAGCAGAGAGCTTCGGCAAAATCTCCGTACGAGTAAAAGTATTCGCCTATTTCGGAACACATCTCGCTGCTTGGACAAATCGCGGCTTCACGCAGAGCGAACTTGAAAAAATCAGCCGTCCTGCCGTTCAGACGATATCCGCGCGCAAGCACACAAGCGGCTTCGCGCCGCTCATCGGGGGTTCTGGAGCCGTCCGAATAGCTTTTCGCAAAAAATTCCTCCGCTTCGGCGAAATCCTCCGCGTCCCCGGCTATGAAAAGCTCCTTCGCGTACATTGAGTGAAGCGTTTTGTCCAGCCGCATACCTTTTCGCAGGGCTTTTTGAAATGTCGCAAAATCACGCTTAGCGTGGCTGCCCTTTGCGAGGTGCTGTATCTCGATGTCGCTGTTATAGATAACGGGGTCGAGCCGCACGGTTTCATGCACGGGATTTATCCATTCAAATGTGCGCAGCCGCTTGAACAGCTTTGGACGCAGCTCGCGCTTTGAATTATAGGCGGTGTTCCGCTCCATAAGATTGAGGTAGTGCATCTGCACAATCTCGATTTCGGGCAGGAGAACGCGCTTCATGTCGAGAAAACGGCGGATATTCGCCGCGTCGAGCAGTTCGTCCGCGTCGGCGGTATATATGTAGTCCATTTTCGCCTTTGAAAAGGCGAAATTACGCGCGGCGGAAAAATCGTCTATCCACGCGAAATCGTATATCCTGTCGGTGAAACGGGCGGCGATCTCCTTTGTGCGATCGGCTGAGCCTGTATCGACAACGATCATCTCGTCGGCTATCGGGCGCAGGCTTTCAAGGCACGCGCCGAGCTGTTCCTCTTCGTTTTTCACGATCATGCATGCGCTTATTGTAATCATTTTCAATCCTTTCAGTCCAGCACTATAACGTTCCAGCCCTCGCGTTCACACGTCAGCCGAACGGTGAAGCCATGTGCGGCAAGAGCGTCAAGCACCTCAGGCAGGCGCTCGGTTATGATCCCCGAAACGATAAGCGTCCCGCCGTCCGCCATAAAGCTGCGGAAAAGACCGCTCATCGCAATTATAACGTCCGCGACGATATTTGCGACAACGATATTGTATCCCCCGCCTATTTTTTCGCGGAGCGCGCCGTCGTCGATTATATTTCCGCAGTATGCGCGGTATTTATCCGCGCCGAAGCCGTTTTTCTCCATATTTTCCGCCGCAGTTTTCGCCGCGTTCTCAAAAATATCGACCATTACGGCTTCTTCCGCGCCGAGCAGCATTCCCGCAATGGAAAGTATGCCGCTCCCGCAGCCGAGGTCGAGCAGGCGGTCGCCGGGCTTTATTATCTCCTCAAGCCGCTCCATTACAAGGCGGGTCGTATGGTGTTGACCTGTGCCGAACGACGAAGCGGGGTCGATCTCAAGTATCCTGCGCCCGCCGCAGTCACCGACTTCCTCCCAAGACGGCTTTATCAGAAGCCTTTCGCCGACCGTGAACGGCTTGTAGTACTGCTTCCAGTTGTTCGCCCAGTCCTCCTCGCGCACGCTGTTCACCCGCACCTCGAGCGAGCCGTAGAACGCTTCGTCGCGGCGCTTATACTCCGCGAGCGCGCCTTTCAGCTCGGCGAGCGTTTCGAGTCCCTGTCCGTTGTCCTGAATATAGAGCGTGATATATGTCGGGGCGGTTTTAAGCCCCATAAGACTGTCGTCGATATAATCCCAGTTCATCGTCTTATCCGACAGAAATTCTTCAAAATCAGCGCTGTCATGAATAACGAAGCCGTTTATTCCAAGCTCGGAAAGCTGCATAACGAGGACGTTCACCGCCTCCGATGTCGTATAGATGTCAACCTGCATAAAGTTCATAATATGTATGTCCTTTCTTTTTCGCTCTTTTCTATTATGCCTTATTTTGTAAGAAATTGCAAGCGCGGACGAATTTTTCAGCGTATTTTGCGCGGAAAATGTTATTTTGCATAAAACTGCGGGGAAAATATGGTTAAATTGACTATTGCAAAGGGTGCGTGTTTCCGATAAAATAAATTTATATATGTATATGTGCAGAAAGGAACTCCCGCGAAATGAAATTCTTTAAAAACATATTCGGCGCTTTTGGCGCGCTTTTTTCTGTTTTTTTATTCAGCTTTGCCGCCTCCGCCGAAAATTTCACCGAGGAGGACAAAATGGCTTTCGGCATAATGCCGATTTGGCTGTTTCTGCTTATTCTTGCGGGCGTTACCGCTCTTGCAATAATAATAATAATAGAATTTTTTAAACGCCGCCATAAATAATGTGCGGCGGCACAATGTTTTTTGTTCACTTTCACGGTTGACATTTCCCAAAAAAGCGAATATAATATAAACACTATATTTCATTTGCAAAACAAGGGCGTTTTGATTAGCTTTGCTATGTCGGAACGCCCTTTTTATTTTTGTTCAATTTAAGGAGGACAACGGAATGTCAGACCGTATCGACGTGCCGAGAATGTTCGGCGAGGACGTATTCAACGAATCGACAATGCGCAACCGTCTGCCGAAGGATGTGTTCAAAAAGCTGAAAGCAACCATGAATTCCGGCAATGAGCTTGACAGCACTATCGCGGAGGGCGTTGCGGCGGCAATGAAGGATTGGGCAATCGAAAAGGGCGCGACCCATTTCACGCACTGGTTCCAGCCCATGACGGGAATTACCGCCGAAAAGCACGACAGCTTCATTTCTCCCACGGGCGACGGCACGGTAATCATGGAATTTTCCGGAAAAGAGCTTATAAAGGGCGAGCCGGACGCTTCCTCGTTCCCCTCGGGCGGGATTCGCGCAACTTTTGAAGCGCGCGGCTATACCGCATGGGACCCGACCTCGTTTGCGTTCGTAAAGGACAACACCCTGTATATCCCGACGGCGTTCTGCTCGTACACGGGCGAAGCGCTCGACAAAAAGACCCCTCTCCTGCGTTCTATGGACGCTATCTCCGAACAGGCGCTGCGCATCCTGCGCCTTTTCGGAAACACTACGGCGAAGCGCGTGAACGTGACCGTCGGCGCGGAACAGGAATATTTCCTCATAGACTATAAGGTTTACCAAAAGCGCAAGGACCTGCGCTATACGGGACGCACTCTTTTCGGCGCGCCCGCCCCAAAGGGGCAGGAAATGGACGACCACTATTTCGGCTCGATAAAGCAGCGCGTTTCCGATTATATGAAGGAGCTTGACAGCAGTCTGTGGCGGCTGGGCGTTCCGTCAAAGACCAAGCACAACGAGGTCGCTCCGGGGCAGCACGAATGCGCGCCGATGTTCGCGTCCGCGAACCTTGCCGCAGACCAGAACCAGCTTATGATGGAGCTTATGAAGAAGCTTGCTAAAAAGCACGGAATGGCGTGTCTGCTCCACGAAAAGCCGTTCAGCAGCGTAAGCGGCTCGGCGAAGCACGATAACTGGGCGCTTTCGACCGACGACGGACAGAATCTGCTTAAGCCCGGTCACTCCCCGCTCGAAAACGCGCAGTTCCTTACGTTCCTTGCCGCTATCGTCAAGGGCGTTGATGATTATGCGGAGCTGCTCCGCCTTTCCGTTGCCGGCGCGGGCAACGACCATCGTCTTGGTGCAAACGAAGCGCCTCCCGCCATTATGTCCATATTCCTAGGCGAGGAGCTTGACGAAGTCGTCCGCGTTCTCATAAGCGGGGAGGACGCGGTTTCTCCCGAAAAGAGCCGCTATTTCGACATCGGCGTTTCTACCCTCCCGAAAATCAAAAAGGACACGACCGACCGCAACCGCACCAGCCCGTTCGCGTTCACGGGAAACAAATTCGAGTTCCGCTCGGTCGGCGCGTCGCATAACGTAAGCACGCCGAATATTATTTTAAACACTATCGTTGCGGAATCGCTCATGCAGTTCGCGGACGAACTTGAAAAGGTCCCCGCGGAAAACTTTGAAGCGGCGCTCCACGAGCTTCTCGTAAAGACCTTCAAGGAGCATCAGCGCGTTATATTCAACGGAAACGGCTACGACGACGCATGGGTCGAGGAAGCGGAAAAGAGAGGCTTGCCCAACCTTCGCACCAGCGTTGACGCACTTCCGCACTTCGAGGACGAAAAGAGCATTGAGCTTTTCACGCGCCACAAGGTATTCTCCGAGCGCGAGATACACGCGAGAACCGAAATCCTGCTGGAAAACTACTACAAGACCATAAATATAGAAGCGCACACTGTTGCTGAAATGGTTGCGCGCGATTATTCGCCCGCTGTTATGGCGTATCAGAAGTTCCTCTGCGACGTTATCCTGTCGAAAAAGAACGCGGGCATAGACGCGTCGGTCGAAACCGAAGCTGCGAACCGCATTTCGGAGCTTGCGGCGAAAATGACCGCGAAAAACGCCGAGCTTTCGGACGCTCTCGGAAAGGTTTCGGGGCTTTCGGACGTGCTTGAGACCGCACTCTACTACCGCGACGTCGTTTTCGCAAAAATGAACGAGATCCGCGAGGTCGTGGATACGCTCGAAACAATGGTCGGCGCGGAGTACTGGCCCGTTCCGACCTACGGCGAGCTGCTTTTCAGCGTGAGCTGATAAACGGCATAAATAAGGAAATCCCGCGGGAATTGACCTGCGGGATTTTTTGTTTACAGCTTTCGAAAATTTACTAATAGGTCTTTCCGTCGACTTTTGTAGGTCTGACCGGAGATTGCGGGGATGTGTCCTTTAGGCTATCCGGTGCGCTGCCGAAGCGCCGCTCCATGTCAAGCCGTCCGCGCTCGCTAAAACCCGAACTGCAATAATTCTTCAAACAGAGTCTTTAAAGTGCCGAATACGGTGCCCGAAATCGCTGTCCATGTCGGAATCTGCTTATCGCTCGTTTCTGCCTTTACATCAGCAGGCGCGGAAGCTGCCGCCGAACAATTATAATGAATGACAGCATTTGTAAGGCAGTCATTGCCCTCGTTAATCAATATTTTTTCCCATTGAGCTTCAGAGCCGGGATAATAAACATCTGTTAGGGCATCACAGCAATAAAAAGCACGCTTGTCTATGCTTGTAACGCTATCGGGTATTGTTATATCTGTCAGGCTGCTGCAATAAGAAAAAGCATAATAACCTATGCTTGTAACGCTGTCGGGTATTGTTATATCTGTCAGACTTGTGCAATAACTAAAAGCATCCTTGCCTATGCTTGTAAGGCTGTTGGGCAATGTTATATTTGTAAGGTTTTTACAATAACAAAAGGCATAATCTCCTATGCTCGTAACGCTGTCGGGTATTGTTATATCTGTCAGACTTCCGCAATAAGAAAAAGCATGATCACCTATGCTTGTAACGCTATCTGGTATTGTTATATCTGTCAGACTGCCACAATAATAAAAAGCATAATAACCTATGCTTGTAACGCTGTCGGTTATTGTTATATTTGTCAGGTTTGTACAATTATAAAAAACATAATTGCCTGTACTTGTAACGCTGTCGGGTATTGTTATATCTGTCAGGCTGCCGCAATAAGAAAAAGCATGATCGCCTATGCTTGTAACGCTGTTAGGTATTGTTATATCTGTCAGGCTGCTGCAATAATAAAAAGCATGACCACCTATGCTTGTAACGTTATTAGGTATTGTTATATCTGTCAGGCTGCTGCAATAATAAAAAGCGTGCTCACCTATACTTGTAACGCTGTCAGGTATTGTATATGATTTAATTGTTTTTCCCGCAGGAAAACAATAAATTTCTGTCTTATCCTTATTGAATAACACGCCGTCAACGCTGGAAAAGGATTTATTGCCGGCTGACACTTCAATATTTGTCAGGCTGATACACCCATAAAAAGCACTATAGGGTATGCTTTTAACGCTATCGGGTATTATTATATTTGTAAGGCTATTACAATAATTAAAAGCATAGTAGCCTATAGCTACAACAGGATAACCACCCAATTCTGATGGGATTGTTACCGTTTCATCAGAACCGTTATATTTCTTAATTACTGCGCCGTCTGAACCGATATTATATTCGTAATCGCCGCTTACCTCCGCCGAAGCCTTTATATCGAATACTTCACCGCCTATAAAACCGTCCGCGCAAATCACCGTAAGCGCGGTTATCCCCGCAAGGAACAGGGATACTGCCTTTTTTAAAAACTTCATATTCTTCCTCCTGATTTGTAAAAATCCCCGAATTATGCCGGCAGATAAATTATATCACAACAATTTGTTGTTGTCAAGAGGCATTTAACAACAAAATTGGGTTACATTTAACAACAGAATTTTGTTATAATAGAAGTAATACAGGAAAAAGGAGCAAAAACAGTCTATGGTCAAAAACCTACGGTTGTTGCGCGAGGAAAAAGGAATTTCGCAGCAGAAGCTCGCCGAGCTTCTCGGAACTACCCAGCAGGCGGTATATAAATACGAAAAAACGGACGTTGAACCCGATATTGCAACGCTTATACGCATCGCGGATATTTTCGGCGTTACCGTCGATTTTCTTATCGGAAACAGCGACCTGCGCGTAAACGAAACGGCGGAGCTTTCGAGCCGCGAGCAGATATGCGTGGACGCGCTGTCATGTCTGCCCGATAAGCTCGCAGACAGCATAGTTCGGCTCCTTTCGGAGATGACGGACGAATACAAAAAATAATCCCGAAAAAAACAGGCGCAAAGCAGACAAAGCCGTCCGCTGGGCGCTTTTTTAATTGAGAATTGATAATGGAAAATTGAGAATTAAGGTGTCGGCTTCGCCGACGGATTTTAAATTAGTTTATAGTTGATAACAATTGTGTCTGCTTCGCCGATTTATTTAAAATTTTTCGCCGCTTTGCGGCGACACAATAATTCTTAATTCTTAATTTTTAATTTTCAATTAAAAAGGAGCCGCCGCTGCAGCTCCTTGTTTTTATGCGTCCAGCGGCCGCGAAAGCGTTATCGCCAGAACGTCGTCAACGGACGGATTTTTCACGAAATAGTTGGCGGTTTCAACGCGCCTGTAAACCCCGTCGTCGCCAAGCTGGCGCGTCACAACGCAGATTGTCTTTTCGCCGTTTTTGCTGAGATCTATCTGCCGCCGGACATCAAATGTCGCGCGGAAAAGATCCCTGTCATCCGGGTGCATGGTCATAGCGCCGTGAGCTATAAGGTCGGTGTAAACGCCGGTCGAAGGACAGGAGCGAGTGGTGAAATTTGTATACGCCATCATGTAGAAGCTGTTGCGCGAAAGATTGCTCAGGATAATCAGCGGGAAGCGCGTGAAAACCGCCTCAAGGAGAAGCTGGGTCGCGCTCGCCGGCGCTTGCGTCAGAAGGATGTCCTCTGTTTCACGCTTTGCCTCGGCGGTTGTGCAAAGCTCAAAGAACTGCTCGCGGGTCATGGGTCTTGAATATAAATATCCCTGAACTATCTTGCAGTCGCAGGTCCTCAGGAAGCCGAGCTGCTCCTGCGTTTCAACGCCCTCCGCAACGGTCGTCAGATTAAGACGGTGAGCAAAATCAAAAACGCTTTCGAGAACGATGCGCTCCTTTTCATTCTCGCAGTTGCCGCTCAGGAGGGATTTATCTATTTTCAGAATGTTCGCGGGGACGTCCTTTACAAAGCTGAGCGAGGAAAGCCCGCTTCCGAAATCGTCGATAGCTACGTCAAAGCCAGCCTTGCGAATGTCCGAAATAAACTCGATTATATCCCTTTCGCCCTGAGCAAGAGCGGATTCGGTAATTTCAACCTCGACAAGCTGGTGAGGAACGCGATAGCGGTCCGCCGTGCCGCAGAGACGTTCGACGAAATCAGCTTCGCTTGTATGCGTGCGCGAAAAGTTGACCGAAACCGTAACGACATTCATATTCTGCCTGAGAAGCTGTCCGAGAAAGGCGCAGACATCCTCAAGAACATACCAGTCAAGGTCGTTCACAAGTCCGGTTTCCTCAAGTATCGGAATAAATTCAGCGGGGGGATACAGCCCTCCGTCCGGCTTCTTCCAGCGCGAAAGCGCCTCCGCACCGACGAGCCTGCTTGTAATCGCGTCGAATTTCGGCTGATAATAAACCTTTATATCCCTGCCCTCAAGCGCTTCTGAAAGCAGCTGCTTTATGTTATCCTTTGTAAAGGTCATGTTAAGCACCTCCTGTCGGAAAGTCTTTTGGAAAAGATTTTCGTAATTTTTATTAAAAATTTCCTTATCTGTCCTTGCTTTTACTACATTTTACCATATATTTCCCAATAAATCAAGTATAAAAACAAATTTTACTGCACATTTTGCTTTAAAAACCGACCCTTATGCGAATTTTGACGAACATTGCGCAAAGAAAAGACCCGAAAGCGTTTCGGGTCTTTTTACAATGGTATTTACTTGTTGTCAGACATTGAAGCCGCTATCTCCTGAGCTATCTCTCCAAAGTTTGCTGCAATTATACCCGCAAACTCGGCGTCGATGCTTTCGGAAATGCGTTCGTTGACCGTTTCCGAAATTTTCTCGCACAGCTCGTCGATATTTAAATTGCCTGCAAAGGTTTGGGAGGGCTGCGGATTTTTCGGCGGCATTCCGCGCCTCAGCGCCGCTGTGGAATACCACGTATCCGTCGGCCAGCCGTCCTCGAAAATGATATTGTGACGCTGCGGGCGCTTATCAGCAAGCTCGTCCGTCTTATCCTCAAGCTCCGCGTAAAACGACGGCTCTTTTGCGGGCATAACCGCCATAGGAGCGCGCTGCGCGGTAAAACGCAGCTGAGTATATTCGTGGTCGTCCGTCACGAACGGAATGTCGTACAGCTCCCAGCCGTTATATCTTTTCAGCGGCTTTATGTATGCACGGTTGAGCTTATAGCAAAGCCTTTTCTCCCATTCGGATTCGTTTGCGCGCAGGCTGTTGTCGGTGAAAATGACCTGAAACATACACGTTTCGTCCGAACGATCGTTCTCGCCGCCGTTTAGCCAGAATACAAAATGGTACTCCGTTTCCCGTTCAAGGCGCAGCATGCCGTTTGTTATCTCGCACCAGTCCCACTTCCAGTTTCCCGTCGAAACAACCTCCGTCATGCCGCTGCCGAACGGGTCCGTAATAAAGAATCTGCTGAAAACCGTTGTATTCTGAACGTCCGGGTGTTTCATCCATTCCTTCGGATTGAAGAAAAGATAATTGGTTGTTTTTGCTTCAGCCTTTTCGGAAAGCGCTGCAGCTTCGGCAATGTCTGTAGTATTTATATTATCCATAGTATCCTCCATGCTTTCACACGTCGGACAGTCTTTAAGCCGGATAACCTTACCCGTATCCTCGTCGGGTAAATAAACTGCCCGACCTTTTTTTACAAGCCCCTTGGCTCGTTTCTCGTAAGTTAAGCCTATTTTTCGCCGCCGCTGTTCATAACCGTTACGTTCAGCGGCTTGTTTTCGTTTTTTATCATGGGTGTCTTCCCCTTCAACAGAGCTTTTTAACCAGCGCCGTCTGCCCGTTGTCGCGGCGGCGCTTCCTTTTTTGTTATGGGTGCGGTCCCCGAATATATTGTAACATGTTTTATGCGAAAATGCAAGGGCGCGGCAAAATTTTCGGGTGCGTTTTTTGCCGCGCAAGGAGAAGATAATAGCGTAAGGTACGCTTGTTTCCGCCTTTTTTCGGGCGCATAAAAGAAATTTTGCTTTCCCTCTTGTTTTTTATCTGCAAAAGTAGTATAATAGATAAATATAGGTATGCCTCCTTAGTTAAATGGATATAACAAACCCCTCCTAAGGGTTAGTTATCGGTTCGATTCCGGTAGGGGGTGCCACTTTCGGCGCTTTGCCGCAGATTTTTTTCGGAGGTGCATGATGAAATTCCGCTTTAACCCGAAATACACTCAGATCGCGGTCTATGCCGTCATCGTTATCGTCATAAGCGGGATCATCCTGATCGCAGCCGTAGATATTCCTGATTTCAGACAGCTCGGCGACCTTATCGGCTCGTGCATAGCTCCGCTTGTATGGGGCGCGGTGATTGCCTATCTGCTTAATCCGGGTGTTGACTTTTTTCAGTTCCGCGTGTTTAAAAACTGGCAGAAAAAAGCGCATACGCCGAAAAAACGCGTCGTTATCCGCAATATTTCGATTCTTATCGTAGTTATTCTCGCGCTCGGTCTGCTTACGGGGCTTGTATTCCTGATATTTCCGCAGGTCAAGAACAGCGTTACCAGTCTGGTTACCCATTTCGACGATTATGCTGAAAATTTTCTCGGCTGGGCGAGGAAAACATTTTCCGGTCAGCCGCAGATAATTGCTGCTCTCGAAAATCCGCTCGAACAGATAAACGCGTTTCTGGACAGCTCATGGAGCAGTATTTCAGAAACTGTCGTTTCCTTCGGAACAAAAATAGGCGGTGGGCTCTTGAACTTTGTACTCGGCTTCAAGGATTTCATTATAGGCTTTATTATCGGTATTTACATTCTTTCCTCGAAGGAAATGCTGAAGGCTCAGACAAAAAAACTCATTTTTGCACTTTTCCGCAATTCCCACGCGCAGAACATTCTCCGTGTAATGCGCCGCACGAACGACATTTTTGTTCATTACCTTACAGGCATACTTATAGACGCTTTTTTCGTAGGCTGTATGACTTTTATAGGCGCTTCGATAATCGGGACCCCGTACCCTCTGCTTATGGCTGCGATAATTGCCTGTACAAATATAATCCCGTTCTTCGGACCGTTTATCGGCGGTATCCCCGCCTGCTTCATAGTTCTGCTCGAAGACCCTATGAAGGCGGTATGGTTTGCAATATTCATGGTGGTGCTGCAGCAGTTCGACGGCAATATAATGGTCCCGCTTATTCAGGGCGACCGCACGGGTGTTCCGTCCGTCTGGGTGCTTATCGGGCTTATCATAGGCGGCGGACTTTTCGATTTTGCGGGAATGCTGCTTGCAGTACCCGTTTTCGCAGTGCTTTATATGCTGTTCAAGGAGTTCCTGAACTCGCGGCTTGAAAAGAAGTGTCTGCCCGTAGCCGGTGCGCTTTACGACCCGCAGCGGATCGATAAATATGTAGACGGTTATTCGTATTCACAAGAAGAACGTGAAGCTGACGAAAAATGGCTTGAAAGCATGACAGAGCCGAAAAAAACAAAGACAACGCTCTTCCGCCGATTGGGCGGAGATAAAAATAAACCGGATAATTCAGATAAGGATAACGAATAAGAAAGGACTTTATAGATATGAAGGAACAGCTTCAGAAAATCAAGGAAAAAGCGTCCGCAGAAATCGCCGCAATGAGCGACGCGAAGGCGCTTGAGGATTTAAGAGTAAAGATTCTCGGAAAAAAGGGCGAGCTTACATCTATTTTAAAGCAGATGGGGCAGCTTTCCGCAGAGGAACGTCCCGTTATCGGACAGCTTGCAAACGACGTAAGAGCGGCGCTTGAAGCCGCAATAAGCGAAAAATCCGCTTCTCTTAGAGCGGGGCTGCTTGAACAGCGCTTAAAGCTTGAAGCAGTCGATGTTACCATGCCCGGCGAGCGCCGTGAAACGGGCAGGCGTCACCCTCTGAACATAGTTCTTGAAGACCTGAAGGGAATTTTCCGCGGAATGGGATATACCGTTGTTGACGGACCTGAGGTTGAAGAAACAAAGTACGTTTTTGATATGCTGAACACCGACGAGGGACACCCGGCGCGCGACCCCCAGGATACATTCTATATAACCGACAAGATCCTGCTCCGTACGCAGACATCCTCTGTTCAGATAAGGACAATGCTCAAGGGAAAGCCTCCTATCGCTATTATCAGCCCCGGCCGGGTTTATCGTTCCGACGCGGTTGACGCGACCCATTCGCCTATTTTCCACCAGTGCGAGGGACTTGTTATTGACAGAAAAATACGCTTCTCCGATCTAAAGGGAACACTTGAAATATGGGCAAAGCGCCTTTACGGCGAAAACGTAAAGCTGCGTTTCCGTCCTCATCATTTCCCTTACACCGAGCCCTCTGCCGAAGTCGACTTACAATGCTTCAAGTGCGGCGGAAAGGGCTGCCCGCTCTGCAAGGGCGAGGGCTGGATCGAAATGCTCGGTTCGGGCATGGTTCACCCGCAGGTTCTCATAAACTGCGGAATCGACCCCGAAGAATACAGCGGCTTCGCGTTCGGTATAGGGCTTGAGCGTATCGCTATGATGAGATATAACATCGACGATATGCGTCTGCTATACGAAAACGATTCGAGATTTTTAAGCCAGTTCTGATGATAAAAAAGCACCTGTTAAGAGAAGCTGCCGCTGCACTCGTCTGGACAGCCGTAAGCGTGCTTATGATCGGCGCATGCATATTCGGAGTTATACTGCGCTTAGGCGTTCCGGTTATGCGAAAGATCTGGGCGGGCATTATCGCGTTGGTTTTCCTGTGGTTCGCGGTTTATCAGGTCACGCTTTTTGTGAAGCATCTGCGCGAGGTTCACGAATTTGAGAAAAAATTTCTCCCCGAAAAGCTCGGCAATATCTTAGCAGAGGCGCAGGAACAGTACCATGAAACGCATTTCGTATTCGGCGACCGTATTATAAGCCTTGAAGCAACGGAGCAGTTCTACTTTAAGGACGTTACCGGCACGGCAATAGTAAAACGCGCGGGTTACCGCTCGGCTTTCCGCCAGAAGACGCTTGTTATACGGCTTAAGACGGGCAAATTTGTATACATGAGATTCTCGGCATTTACAAAAAGATGTGAAAAAACAAAGGCGCTTATCGACGAACGCGCAGGAATTGCGCAGAAAAACAAGAACTGATATATTTTCCATGAAAGGAACGATATAAAATGAATTTATCAATGAAGTGGCTGAACGACTATGTTAAAGCCGATATGCCTATCAAGGAATTTGTCGCTGAAATGACAATGAGCGGCTCTAAGGTCGAGACTTATAAGGATATGAGAGGTCCGCTCGAAAAGGTCGTTATCGGTAAGGTTGTCGAAATGAAAAAGCACGAGGACAGCGAAAAGCTCTGGATCTGTCAGGTTGACGTCGGACAGGGCGCGCCGCTCCAGATAGTAACGGCTGCGCAGAACGTCTTCGAGGGCGCGTGCATTCCTGTTGTGCTTGACGGCGGAACGGTCATCGACCGCAAGAACCACAGCGTTACAAAAATAAAAAAGGGCAAGCTCAGAGGCGCGGAAAGCTGCGGAATGTTTTGTTCTTTTGAAGAACTTGGCATGGAAAACAGCGATTTCCCGTATTCCTCTCCCGACGGCGTACTTATACTCAACGACGACCCCGAATTTGATAAAATGACGGTCGGCGAGGATGTATGCAAGGCTGTCGGGATCGACGATATCTGCGTTGAATTTGAGATCACCAACAACCGCCCTGACTGTCTTTCCGTTCTCGGTCTTGCGCGTGAAGCGAGCGCAACATTCAAGACCCCGCTCAACGTAAAGGAACCGGTCTTCAAGGGTATTGACGGCGATATTACAAAGGAGCTTTCCGTAACGGTCGAAAATACAAAGCTCTGCTCGAGATACATGGCGGCAAAGGTAAAGAACGTAAAAATCGCGCCCTCCCCGCGCTGGATGGCTGAACGCCTCAGAGCGAGCGGCGTCCGTCCGATAAACAATCTGGTAGATATTACTAACTTTGTAATGCTCGAATACGGACATCCAATGCACGCTTTTGACGCAAGATATATCCAGGACGACAAAATCATCGTCCGCAACGCAAAGGACGGCGAAACTATAAAGCTGCTCGATGAAATGAAGGAGCCGATAAAGCTTTCTCCCGAAATGCTCGTTATCTGCGACGGAAAACAGCCCGTTGCCGTTGCCGGCGTAATGGGCGGCGAACACAGCGGTATATGGGACGACACGACCGAGGTCATTTTTGAGGCGGCGTGCTTCGACGGCGTTTCGGTAAGACGCACTGCGAAGAAAATCGGCGAACGCACCGAAGCAAGCTCGCGTTTTGAAAAGGGGCTTGACCCCATAAACGCGAAGAATGCGCTTTACCGCGCGCTCCAGCTTGTTGAAGAGCTTGGCTGCGGCGAGGTAGTCAATACGGTCATCGACGTTGACAATTCCAACAAGACTCCGCATAAACTGAAGCACGACTGGAAGTGGGTAAACGAATTTCTCGGTTCGGATATTTCCGAGGAGGAACAGATTGCTATCCTTGAACGTCTTGGATATGACTACGACCGTGCAAATCACGAATTTACCGTTCCGAGCGTAAGAATCGACATGGAGCTTCCGTGTGACATTGCCGAGGAAATCGCGCGTATCTACGGCTACAACAACATTTCCTCGACTATCCCCGCGCTTTCCAGCCAGAGCAGAATAACCCCCGTTCAGAAGTTCAGCGACAAGGTCATCGACATAATGCTGACGCAGGGCTGTCTTGAAACAATGACATTCAGCTTCATTTCGCCAAAGGGCTATGAGAAGATCCGCCTGCCGCAGGAAAAGCGCAGAAGCGTTGTCCTTACGAACCCGCTCGGCGAGGATACAAGCGTTATGCGAACGAGCATGATCCCGTCCATGACGGAGCTTATCGTCCGCAATATCAACAACCGCAACCTTTCGGGAAGATTTTTCGAGATAGGCCGCGAATATTATCCGCTTGAAAGCGTGGATATGCTGCCCGTCGAAAAGGACGTGCTTTGTGTAGGCGCTTACGGCGCGGACGAAACATTCTTCACGGTAAAGGGAATCGCGGAGGAGCTTTTCGGAAAGCTCGGCGTTGACGCGAAATTCACGAAATGCACCGACGACCCGACATTCCACAGCGGTCGCTGCGCAGTTATGACGGTTGACGGAAATGTTATCGGCAAAATCGGCGAGCTTCATCCGCTTGCTGCCGAGAACTACGGCGTTAAGGAGCGCATCTATATTGCGACGTTCGACATGGAAGTCATGATGGACAGCGCAAATAGCGATATAAAATACAAGCCGCTGCCGAAATTCCCCGCAATTTCGCGCGACCTCAGCCTTTTATGCGACGCGGACGCAGCTTCCGGAGATATTATCGAAATTATCGCGGGCGCGGCAAAGCATCTCGAACAGATAAATCTTTTCGACCTGTATCAGGGACCCGGAGTTGCCGACGGAAAAAAGAGCCTGTCCTATAAGCTTGTGTTCCGCCGCGCAGACAAAACGATGGAGGCGGAAGAAGCGGACAAGTCCGTAGAAAAGATTCTTAAGGCGCTCGGCGAAAAGGGTATTACGCTGAGATAACAGCGGAACGAACGGAGAAAGGAACAAAAAATGAACAATAATGTAAAAAGAAGTCTTACGACCGTGCTTTGCGGTGCAATGATACTTGCTGCCGCCTCCTGCGGAAGCAATACCCGCACCGCGCTTACCGTTGACGGCAAGGACATAAGCGCCGGTATTTATATTTATTATCAGATGGCAGCGCTGGGCGAGGCGCAGTCCAAGCTATCGGAAGAACAGCCCGAGCTCGATATGAGTGCTGAGGACTTCGACATAACCGAATACAGTGTTGAAGATACGCCCATAAGCGACTGGGTAAAGAACAGAGCGATCGAGCAGTGCCGCAAATATGTTGCCATAAACAATAAATTTGACGATCTCGGACTTTCTCTCTCCGCAGACGAAACCTCAGAGATAAATGAATATGTAACGCAGCTCTGGACCGAGGAAAATATGTACGCTCAGTATATCTACGGCGTTGATATACTTGGAGAATATTACGAAAAGTACGGTATCGGTCAGCAGTCATTCAAAAATGTATACACTATTTCGTACAAGCAGAACGCGATATTCAACGCGCTTTACGGCGAGGGCGGAAGTCTTGAGGTTTCGGCTGACGAGCTTAAAAATTATGTTTCCGAGAACTACGCGCTTGCGGAATATATCGAAATTGACGAGGGTTATGACGCTCAGGAATATCTTTCCATGCTTGAAAGCGGAAAGACTTTCCCCGAAATGAAGCAGGCGTACGAAACCGCGAAGGAACTTGCGGACATAGAAAAGGAAATGGTTGACGCCGAAGCAAACGGCGAGGAATACACGGGAACAAAGCCGGATGAGCTTACCGTTGCCGTTTCCGAAGAAAGCGAACTGCTGAGAGTTATCGAAAAGGACAGTGAAATTCCCTCCGCAGATTTTGTAAGCTCGCTTTTCACCTTGAAAAACGGCGAGAACAACATTATAATCACAACCGAGGAAACTACCGATGACGAAGGCAACCAGACTACGGAATACACCTATTATGTCGCAAGCCGTCTGGACATCACTGCAAACGAAGAAAAGATGACCGAATGTACCGCGGACGCTCTCCATAAGCTGAAGGACGATGAGTATGACGCGGCAATAACCTCCGAGGCAGACGCTCTCAGCGTTGCCGAAAACTCTGCGGCGATGAACAGATATACTGTAAAGAGTCTGCTTAAGTAGGACGCCGTTTAAATCGGATAAACAAAAAAGAAAGGAGTGTCCGCCATGATGGAATACAACAGCTCGTGTCTTATACTGATGACAGCGATAATATCCTTTATCGGCTTTACTATTGAAAACACATGGATGCTTTTAAAGCACGGCTATATCGACAACAGAAATATGACGTTCCCGTTCCTGCTCGGATATGGCATGCTCGTAGTCGGAATGTTTATCCTGTTCGGCGTACCGGGCGATATACGCCTGCTTGGTATGCGGTTCCTTGAAGGTGAAACGCAGATGCAGTATGTTGTCTATTTTCTCATCTCCTTCACGGTCGTAAGTCTCGGAGAGACTGCCCTCGGCTTCTTCGTAGAAAAGGTTTTCGGCTTTGAATACTGGAATTACACGGATATTCCGCTTCATATAACGAAATATACCTCCGTTCCGACAAGCACAGGCTTCGCGCTCCTGATAACCTCCTTTATGGGCAGCTGTTTTGAGCCGCTCCTGCGGTTTACGCAGCGTGTACCGCCCCCGCTCCTGAACATTCTGGCGGTAACGCTCGGAACGGCTATGGTCGCCGACTTCATCGCCAGCTTTACAAAAATGTACCGCACCCGAAGCCTTAACCAAAAATGGAGAAAAGAATTTCCTCTGAAGAAGAAATACAGAAAATAATATAAAAACCATGTGTCAGATATCGTGTGCGCACCGCCCATTCAAGTACATAATACCGACTGGACCTAAAAGCTCACCGGATTAATCAAACAAATATATCTTTTTCATATGCAGCCGCTTCAGCGGCTGTTTCTTTTTGCTTAACTGTTTTTACATTCCGCGTAAATCCATTTAAGATGCGGTTTGTATATGCTTAAACATATATCACGACGGTCCAGCAAAGCCCAATCGGTTTTTTGATTTCCCTTATATATATCAACATCTTCGCTTTGCAGCATAAGAGTGGGGCTAAAAGCATAACATACTCAAACAGGCTTTTCTTTGCATGAAAATTCACAAAAAAATTTTAAAAAGCAAAAATTTTTAAAAACTATTGCAAAAGCGGCGGTTTTGATATATAATAATATTGTGTGTTTTCCGGGTAAATCCCGGCAAAGAAATACCCGTGCCGCGGACAGGCTCCCGGCGCGAAATTCTGAAAGGAGTTTATAACTGTTATGACGTATTCACATGAAGTTGAAACTATGTGTCCCGTGAAGCAGGGCGTAGCGCACGGCGCAGCTCCCATTCCGGAAGAAGCAAAGTGGGTTAAGGCAAAGGAAATCAAGGATATTTCCGGCTTTACACACGGTATCGGCTGGTGCGCACCCCAGCAGGGCACCTGCAAGCTGTCCTTAAACGTTAAGGATGGAGTTATCCAGGAGGCTCTCGTTGAAACGATCGGCTGCTCCGGTATGACCCATTCCGCAGCTATGGCTGCTGAAATCCTCCCCGGAAGAACAATTCTCGAAGCGCTCAACACCGACCTCGTATGTGACGCTATCAACACCGCTATGAGAGAACTCTTCCTCCAGATCGTATACGGCAGAAGCCAGTCCGCTTTCTCCGAAGACGGTCTCGCTATCGGCGCAGGTCTTGAGGACCTCGGCAAGGGACTTCGTTCGCAGGTCGGTACAATGTACGGCACTCTCAAGAAGGGTCCCCGCTACCTCGAAATGACCGACGGCTATGTTACCGGACTTGCTCTTAACGAGGACGACGAGATCATCGGCTATAAGTTTGTCAACTTCGGTAAGATGATGGAATTTATCAAGAACGGCGATGACGCAAACACCGCGTTTGAAAAGGCTCAGGGTCAGTACGGCCGTGTTGCCGACGCTGTTAAGGTTATCGACCCGAGAAAGCAGTAAGGAGGATAAAACAATGGCTTTATTTGAATCATACGACAGACGTGAACCCCAGATTCTCGCTGTTATAAAGAATTATGGCATCAACTCCATTGAAGAATGTGCAGAGATCTGCAAGGCTAAGGGTCTTGACATCTACAAGCTGGTTGAAGGCATTCAGCCTATCTGCTTTGAAAATGCAAAGTGGGCTTACACGGTAGGCTGCGCTATCGCTATCAAGAAGGGCTGCACAAGAGCTGCCGACGCTGCCGCTGCTATCGGCGAGGGCTTACAGGCGTTCTGCATTCCCGGTTCTGTTGCCGACCAGCGTAAGGTTGGTTTAGGTCACGGAAACCTCGGCAAGATGCTTCTTGAAGAAGACACCAAGTGCTTCTGCTTCCTCGCAGGTCACGAATCTTTCGCTGCTGCCGAGGGCGCTATCGGTATCGCTGAAAAGGCTAACAAGGTTCGTAAGGAACCCCTCCGCGTCATCCTCAACGGTTTAGGTAAGGACGCTGCTCAGATCATCGCTCGTATCAACGGCTTCACATACGTTGAGACCGAAATGGATTATTACACAGGCGAAGTTAAGGAAGTATTCCGCAAGGCTTACTCCACAGGTCTGCGTGCTAAGGTAAACTGCTACGGCGCAAACGACGTAACAGAGGGCGTTGCTATCATGTGGAAGGAAGGCGTTGACGTTTCCATTACAGGTAACTCCACCAACCCGACCCGTTTCCAGCACCCCGTTGCAGGCACATACAAGAAGGAATGTGTTGAAAAGGGCAAGAAGTACTTCTCCGTTGCTTCCGGCGGCGGTACGGGACGTACGCTTCACCCCGACAACATGGCTGCAGGTCCCGCTTCCTACGGTATGACCGATACAATGGGACGTATGCACTCCGACGCGCAGTTCGCAGGTTCTTCCTCCGTTCCGGCTCACGTTGAAATGATGGGTCTTATCGGTATGGGCAACAACCCGATGGTTGGCGCTACTGTTGCCTGCGCGGTTGCTGTTGAAGAAGCTATGAAGGCGTAATAGTAACGCATTTGCGTGCTTAAATGCTATTTCTATACTTGTTGAAACAGATGATTTTTACCTTGTAATACACAAATGCAAGTCTGTACAGAGAGCTTTTTCTCTGTTGGACTTGCATTTTTTGTTATGTATTATTTGATTTTTTCGATCTCTGCTCGGAGATTTTCAATAGTTCTGTGAGTGTATACACGTTCGGTAACATCATTGACATTGTGTCCGATAATGAGCTTTAAGCAGTATTCGTTCATCTCGGCTTCTTTTGCCAGAGTGATGAATGTGTGGCGGACTTCGTGGGGAATGTGATCCATATTCAGCGCTCCCATTATCTCCTTGAATCTGTATAGTACATTCCATAATCCATTTAGGAGCCGTTCTTTCCGTTATCATCGTAGAAAAGCTGCTTTCTGTCGGGGCCATACCATTTTTCCACCAACGGACGAATTCTGGAATAAATTGGCACACATCTGTTTTTGCCTGCTTCGGTTTTCATACCACCTGTCATAGTATTGTTTTCAAGGTCAATATCCTCTGTTTTAAGGGTGGCAAGCTCCTGCGGACGCCAGCCAGAATAGATACCGATAAGTATCATATCCACAAACGGAATGTCAATATTCTCCCAGAGCTGCTGTATTTCTTTTTTAGAAAAAGGTTTTCGGCTGCGTTCAGGCTCTTCCTTTTTAACGCCGTTGCAGAGAGCGGCGTAATCCTTGTCAACTATCTCGTGTTTAAGAGCATATCTGAACATAAGATTATAAAGTGACTTCATTCTGCTTTTCGTGTCCGCCCCTATCTGAGCATCTTTGATAGTCCCCTCCATATGAGAAGGACGAATATCTTTCATTCGCATATTCCATAGCGGTTTGCTGTGATTATAGGCAGATTTCTAGGTCCTCTGTGCAGACGGTACGATAGTTTCAAAATGCTCCGTTGACCATTTTTCATAAACCTCGCTGAAAGTAATGGAGTTTGAATTTATATCATAAGGGTTTTCGTTATAATCCGCAAGAGCGATTAGTGCTTCCTGCTTTGTTGCATAATATCCTATCGTAATATACTGCTGTTTTACAGTTCCGCTTTGCTCATTAAGAAGCCAGCCCGACGTTTTGCGGACTCTCCAAGGCTTTCTACGTTTGCCCAGCAGCTTATGTACAGAACCGTAGCTGTTTGGCTGTTTCATTATATGACCTCCCTGTTTTAACGCTTATAGTAATCTGTTGCGCGTTCAGGTGTTATGAAATGATTCATATTTTCACGTATCTCATCATCAATCTCACATTTGTTAATGGTGTCGTATTCACCGATTTTTTTGAAAAAGCTATCGGTGAACATACTGATACCTGTTGCAAGTGCATTGCTTATTCCTGTCAGCTCACGGCTGTATTTCTTGGAACAAACAAGCATATTCACCGCAAGCACCACCTTAACAAATGCCTGCTTTATAGATGAAAGCTGAGCAGTAAGCTTGTCGATAATTGATCTGCTTTCCTCAATTTCTTTGTCTGCTTCTGCAATACGACTTTTGAATCTGTCAATAAGCATATGAAGCATTTCAGGCGGAGGTGTGTTTATCTGTGACCAAGGCAAGTGGAGTTCATTTGTCAGAACTTGATCAATAATATGGTTTTCGTCAATGATACTTTGTATTTTTTTAACAGGATCAGTTTTTTCATCGCTGTACCTGATTCCAAGAACATTGCGGATATTACCGATTTCAGATGATTTTTTTGCCTTTTCCATCTGAACATTTCTAAGCTCACATTGTAATTTCTCATATCGCTGATTAAGTTCAAGTTGCATATTATACATACGATCTGCTGATTCCATTTTTCTTTCCGCATCCAAATTTTTTGATTCGGCAGCAGCTAATGCTTTTTTGACGCAATTTTCGGACTGAGCAATGTCACATTCACGTTCATCAAGTTCCTTGCTGCGCTTATCCTGACGTGACATACTGTCAGCCTCTTTGACGGCAAAATCAGCTTCACGTTTATCAAGAAACCGCCTGCGCTGCTCAATGCTTTCATTTTCACGCTCATTATCTATCGCTTGGACTGCAACAGCTTTTTTCTGTATTTCAAGCTGCTCCAATTCCTCAGGTGATACTGATATGTTATGTGAAAGGAGCTGTTTCTTGCCGACAATCACGCACTCATCTGCGACGAGCTCCATTTCACGAAGTGGCTTTAATTCTTCATTCAGTCTTTTCTTCTCTTCCTGTATCTCACGATATTCCTCACAAGTAAAGTTGTGACCTCTGCTCTCCTCGGGCGGTGCGATCTTAAAACCATGAGATTCACATATTTCGGTGAAGATCTGACGTTCGTGGTCTCTCCATTTGACTGCGGCATCTTTTCCTGTGTAACCCATTTCTTCAAGAGCCTTTGCCATAGCATTACGTGTATCAATACCGTTTTTGAAGTGCCCGACGGGAATATAGTCGATGTGCAGGTGCGGCGTTGCTTCGTCCATGTGTATAACCGCATTGAACACAAAAAAGTTGGGATTGTTTTCAAGGTAATGTTCCAGATATTCCTGTAAACACTGTTTTGCAATTTCTGCATCGGGAGTTCCGCAGCCTGTGTCGTGCATTGTCCCCACCTGAACCAGATCCTCGTAAAAGCTTTTCTGCTTATTATTCCCGATAATGGTGTAATCGCAGATCTTATGATTAAACAGGTGGGTGAAATAGTCGGTCTGTATCCTGCGGCATTTTCGTGACTGCTTCTTATTGTACCGTTCTATAGCTTCACTGAAAAGTGTTTTGTATGCTTCTTCCAGAGAAATACTGACAAGCACAACATTCTGCGGTGTGCGTGACGGATCAATATTCTTTGCAGTGAACATCCTGTTGTTGTGTGCAAGGCTGCCTTTTCCCACTTCGTGGGATATTCTTTTTTCTGTCATTTCATGGGTCTCCTTTCGGGTAAATTTTCGGAAGTGTGCAGGTAAGGTTCTGTTACTCTTTCCAAGAGTAACCAAGAGTAACTCCGAGGTACTATTGGACATTCCGCACACTCCATATCCAATAGTTCGGGGCTCTCCGAGGGGCGGGAGATTTTCCGCTGCAGATTTGTATTACGACTGCAGCGGAATTTTGCATTGCTGTTCGAACTGCAAAATTCAAGTTATTTTAACAATATGACTTTCTGCGGAAAGCGATAGAAAACTTTCGATTTCACTTTAGCGTGACGATGCGTGTCGATGGTGACGGTCTTTTTGATACCGCACCCACTCTCAAAAACATCGTCACGACCGTCACGCATCGACACGGTAGTTTTTGCTTTCAAGCCAAAATCGAACAAGTCGTCCATTGTGAGTTCGTCTGCTTTCGTAGTGAATACCATATTCATTATATAGCCTTCCCGAATTGACATTCAATTTCAGCGTAAGCGTATTTGGCTTGATTTCGATACCAAGTGCAGATACCAATTCGGTCGGAGAACCCTGCCATTTGGGATTACTGCTACTTATGAATTTTGCTATTTCCTCCAATATCGGTTCGGGCGGATCTTTCCAAAGCTCCGTTTCTGCTTTTTCAAGCTCCCAGGCAAGAGTTTCACGGTTGCGGACAATGTGCAGCTTCTGATCCTGCTGATCACGTCCCGAAATTTCAAGCACGGCTTTATCAGAGGTACGCTTTTCTTTATACAGAAGAAATGCTCCGTCTGCTGCTCCGAGAAGTCCGTTCGTTCCCGAGATCATATCGAAGTTATCGTCAGATTTCTGCTTGCGGGTGTGATGAACAAGCAGCAGACAGATCTTATTTGCGTCCGCAAATTTTTTCAGCTGTGAGATAATATCATAATCGTTTCCGTAACTGAACGATTCACCCGAAGCATCACGGACTTTCTGCAAAGTATCGATTATGATAAGTGCTGTATCACGATGCTCCGCTATAAATCCGCTTAGCTGCTCGGTCAAGCCTTTCCCAAGCTAATTGGAATTTACCGAAAAGAATAAATTGTTTGCACTTTCCGTTCCGAACATTTGGTATAATCGGCTTTGTAGTCGGCGGTAATCATCTTCGAGAGCAAGATAAAGAACTGTACCTTTGCGAATGGGATAGTTCCAAAGCGGAGTCCCGGTGCTGACATGGTAAGCCAGCTGAGCCATGAAAAAGCTTTTTCCAAGCTTTGGCGCTCCAACGAAAAGATAAGTTTCCGAGTACAGCAATCCGTCAATGATCAGCGGATCGCTGTAAAATACATTTTCATAAAGCTCAGACATGGATACAGTTTTTATGTACGACGGATCCAATTCACGCAGAAAATCCACCTGCATACGCCTTAAACTATCATCGAAGGTATTGATATTTCTGTCCGCATCTGATATAATGGTATTGGTAAAGTTACCTGACTGCTTCGCATCTGCGCCAACAGATGAGTTCGGGGCGGTCTTTTTTTCTTCAAGCATCATAACGATCACTCACCGTCCGTTCCTGTGGGAACTGCTTCGGCAAAGTAGCCAAGCTCCTCCCATACCTTTTTATCGGGGCAGTAATAGCTGTACTCGTTGGAACCATCATTTTTAAAGGCGAATCCGAACTTGAGTATGCCACGCTGCAGACCTACTCTAAAAAACTGTGCGCTTTTTCCTGTTGCCTGTGCGATTTCCATAAGCGGAACGTTTCTGCCCGTGAATTTGGGCGGGGTTATTGTGTAATTCATGCAAATTCCTCCTTGATATTTTCTCAAAAGTGTGATATAATGATATTAGCAAGACACAAATCTCACTTTGCGTCTTGCTTAACATTATTATATTGCACTTTAGTGAGATTGTCAAGATCTTTTTTACTAAAAAAAGCAACAAATGCGATATTTTCTACGTTATGAACAAATCCCGGGAGTGATATCTGTGTTTTATGACAAATTTATTGAGCTGTGCGAGGAAAGAAATGAAAAGCCTTCTCCTATTTTAAAAAAACTCGGATTGAGTTCAGGGAATTTGAAAAGGTGGGAATCAGGAGCGAATGTTAATTCTGACACATTAAGCAAATTATCGGAATACTTTCAGATGCCTGTTGACTATTTTCTTGACGAAACACCCAATACTATTGATATTAAGGCTGAAATTCCCGATGATGCAAATGTATTTCGCAAGATATATTGGATATTTAAGTCGCACCCCGATAATATAGCAAGTTTCCTAAATGGAACAAGTATGAGCGCAGCACAGTTAAAATCCATAGCGGAATATCTTGGCTGCAGTGTTGACTATCTTTTAGACAAAACGGAATTTAACACCGAGGATAAAGCAGTTGATATTATAGACAAAATTGGCGTAAAAGATTATCTTCTCGGTGTGATGAACAAGCTGCCGTCAAATGTAGGGTATCAGGTATTGCAAGTCAAAATATCATATATCATTATGAATAACCTTGAAAAAATAAATATTGGACAGGAAGAACTTATAAGCATCAAGCTTGCAGGAAAGAAAATTGAGCGGCTATATAACCGTTCTGTACCCAATGCATCAAAACGAGGACTGAATTTCTCTGATCTTAACCGAATTGTTGAGGCGTTTGATTTGAGTTATGATTTTCTGTTTACTGGGAAATAATTGAGCAGTTACACATATTATTATATGAATAGAAAAAGTATTGAGGTGTGAATAATGCAAAATAGCTTTGAACAATTAATGATAGATTTGAGACGCCTATCTCAGAATAAAAGCGATCAAGGATCTAAATTTGAGTTTCTTATGCAAAAATATTTCCTTACAAGCCCACTGTATTCAGAAATCTATGATCAGGTATGGCTGTGGAGCGAGTTTCCTTATGCCAACACTCATGATATTGGTATTGATCTTGTTGCTAAACGGCGTGATAAGGATGAGTTCTGTGCTATCCAGTGCAAATTCTATGATGTAAACAATTCAATATCAAAAGACGATATAGATACATTTATATCCGCTTCTGGCAAGTCTTTTTATGTTGACGGTGTTGAACATAGATATTCAGAGAGAATAGTTGTATCTACTACAGACAAGTGGTCATCTAATGCTGAAGAAACTATCATCGGTCAATTACCGCCTGTTACTCGCATTCGACTTCAAGACCTAAAGGATTCCGGTATAGATTGGGATAGCTTTACCCTTGACAGAATTGATGATATGAAGGTATGCACTAAGAAAAAGGAGCGTCCTCATCAAATTGAGGCTATAGATGCAGTTTTAAAGGGGTTCAAAGAATCAGAACGTGGTAAGCTTATTATGGCTTGCGGCACTGGTAAGACATTTACTGCCTTAAAAATAGCAGAAGCCGTAACGAATGGAGCAGGCAACGTGCTGTTTTTAGTTCCATCTATCTCCCTGCTCAATCAGACTTTGGTGGAATGGGCATCTCAATCAAAGTATAAGCACAGAATATATGCTATCTGTTCCGATCCGAAAGCAAGCAAGACTTCTGATAATATTGACAGCATTACAGACTTGGTTATCCCTGCGACAACTGATGTAAACAAGCTGATTTCACGGTATGTCGGTGAGAATTCTGACAGTACACTTAATTTCTTCTTCTCAACATATCAATCCATTGAAGTAGTATCTACATTTCAGAAGAAAAGCAGTATCAACTTCAATATCATTATCTGTGATGAAGCACATCGTACAACGGGCGTAACTCTTGCTGGTGAGGACGAGAGTAATTTTGTCAAGGTACACTCCAATGATTTCATAAAAGCTGACAAGCGTTTGTATATGACCGCTACGCCTCGTATTTACGGCGATGAAAGCAAGAAGAAAGCAAGCGAGGGCAGCGCTCTGCTTTGCTCTATGGACGATGATAGTATATACGGTAAGGAATTCTATTGCTTAGGGTTCTCTAAGGCTGTATCTTTGGGACTTCTTTCAGATTACAAGGTTATCGTGCTTGCTGTAGATGAAAGTTATGTAAGCAAACGGCTTCAAAATCTCCTAACCGATAAAAGCAGTGAACTTACACTTGACGATAGTGTGAAAATACTCGGTTGTTTGAACGGTTTATCAAAGAAAACGTTGTTTGAGAGCGAAGAAAACTATTTTGCTAATGATCCGACACCTATGCGGAGAGCTGTTGCTTTTAATAGCAGTATTAAAGCTTCAAAGAAATTTGTGGCTATGTTTGAGGAAATTCAGAATGAATTTATGCTCAATGGCCACGATGATAGCATTGTTACTGTTCAGCTCGCACACGTTGACGGTACGGACAATGCCCTCGTAAGGAAAAACCGCATAGATTGGCTGAAGGAGAATACTTCGGACACAAGTTGCCGTGTACTTTCAAATGCTCGATGTCTGTCTGAGGGTATTGATGTTCCAGCTCTTGATGCCGTTATATTCCTGAATCCCCGTAATTCTATTGTTGACATTATTCAGTCCGTCGGCAGAGTTATGCGTAGGGCTGAGGGCAAGCAGTACGGTTATATTATTCTCCCCGTAGGCATTCCTGTGGGAATGGAGCCGGAAGAAGCTCTGAATGATAATAAGAGATACAAGATCGTATGGGACGTATTACAGGCGTTAAGAGCGCACGATGATAGATTCAATAACACTATCAATAAGATTGAGCTGAACAAGAAAAAGCCCGATAACATTCAGATCATAGGTGTTACGGGTACGGGTGACGGCGAGGGCAGCGGTAATTTTGAAAGCTATCGCCAGTTACAGTTTAGTTTCGATGACCTTGAAAAGTGGAAGAACAGCATATATGCGAAGATTGTCAAGAAGTGCGGTTCTCGCAGATATTGGGAAACGTGGGCTAAAGATATAGCTGATATAGCCAACAGACATATTGAGGAAATTAAGCTCCTAATAAAGAAGCCTAAAATTGCTCAAAAATTCAAGGAGTTCCTGAAAGCATTACAGCAAAACCTTAATTCTTCTATCAAAACCACTGATGCAATTGAAATGCTTGCTCAACACATGATTACGAAGCCTGTTTTCGATGCTCTCTTTGAAAACTATGAGTTTGTCAAGAACAATCCCGTATCACGCATTATGCAGGATATGCTTGCTATTCTTGACGAAAAGGCACTTGATAAAGAACAGGAAACACTCGATAAATTCTATCTGAGCGTTCAGGAGCGTGCTAAAGGTATTGATAACGCTGAGAGCAAACAAAAGATCATCATAGAACTGTATGAGCAGTTCTTTAAGAACGCCCTGCCAAAACAGGTCGCGAAGCTCGGTATTGTCTACACACCTGTTGAGGTTGTTGACTTCATCATCAAGAGCGTTGACTATGTGCTGAGAGATAAATTCAATAGTTCACTCAATGACAGGGGCGTACACGTCCTCGATCCGTTCACAGGCGCAGGTACATTCATTGTGCGTTTGCTCCGAAGCGGTCTAATTGATATTGACAATCTGCTTTACAAGTACACCAACGAGATACACGCTAATGAAATAGTGCTGTTGGCTTATTATATCGCAACGATTAATATTGAGCAAACATTCCACGATTTGAGTGGTGCTGAGGAATACACGCAGTTTGAAGGCATTGTCCTGACAGATACTTTTGCTATGACCGAAAAACAAAGAGCTAAAGAGGAAGAAGGAGCAGAACAGCTTGTAACAATGTTTGCAGAGAACTCTGAACGAACTGAAAGGCAGTTAAAGTCTCCTATTACTGTCATTATCGGAAATCCCCCATACTCTGTTGGGCAAAAATCGGGAAATGACAACAATCAGAACTCTACATACAAATATCTTGATCAGTCTATTGCAAACACCTATGTATTCCGTTCTGTCTCTACATTAACAAGGAATGCTTATGATAGCTATATCAGAGCTTTCCGCTGGGCAACAGATAGATTAGACGATAACGGAATTATCGGATTTGTAAGCAATGGCTCTTACCTTAACAGCGTAGCACTTGACGGTTTCAGAGAATGTTTGGTAGAGGAATTTAACCATATCTATGTATTCAACCTTAGAGGTGACCAGAGAACGCTCGGCGAAACATCTCGTAGAGAGGGCGGTAAGATATTCGGCTCAGGTTCACGAACACCTGTTGCTATCACTATCCTTGTAAAGCGTAAGGGTGTTAAGAAAGATCGTTTTATTCGCTATTACGATATTGGTGATTATCTGTCGAGAGAACAGAAACTTGCCATCATTTCTGGCTTTGGAGATATAAGCTCTATCAAATGGAGCTTTATTACACCAAATGAAAACAATGACTGGATAAATCAGAGAAATCAGTCCTATATCAATTTCATTGCTCTCGGTGATAAGAAAAAGCATGAGAAATTAAGTGTTTATCTTGACAACTACGCTTCAGGACTTTCCACTAACCGTGATGTTTGGATTTATAGCTATTCAGCAGAACAAGCAAGAAGTAATGCCGAACAAATAATAGCATTCTATAATGCTGAAAGAGTGCGTTGCTTTGAGGATATGCAGAAACAGCAAGAACAGGGTGTTATTTCAGTTGATGATAAAAATGCCGCTGAAACATACTTGCTTAATATTCGTAGCAATGATGCAACAAAAATCAGTTGGTCAAGAGGGTTGTTTAATCTGTTTTGCAAAGGTGAAGTCATAGAAAATGACGGCTTTGTTCGGTCTGTTGCATATAGACCATTCTGTAAAAAAAATATCATGTATAACAAGAAAATAATAGAGATGCCGTCAAAATGGGATAGTATTATTCCTGATGATAAGCATAGCAACCTTGTTATCTGTGTATCAGGTGCGCCTATAAAAAAGAACTTCTCTGTTTTGATTACATCGACAATTCAAGACTTGAATTATATGGAACATTCGATTTGTTTCCCGATGTATATGTACGATAAAGAAGAAAAGAATAACGATACTCAAATAACCTTCTTTGGAACTAAGAATGAAGAAGATATTGTAACATACAAAAAGCGTTTTGCTATTTCAGACTCTGCACTCACCAAATTCAAAGGCATATATGGTGATAGGATAACTAAAGAGGATATTTTCTACTACCTGTATGCCGTCCTGCACAGCAAGGACTATATATCTGCCTATGAGGATAACCTCGCAAAAGAAATGGTGAGAATACCCACCCTTGAAAAATTCCCGAAATATGTAGAGATTGGCAGACAACTCGCTGAACTGCACCTTAACTATGAAACTCCTGTTGATGCTTCTGAGCTTGATCTTGAAATAAAGATAACCAAAGAAGATTACTCGGTTAGCAAGATGATTTTCAAAAAGGACGGCAAGGAAAACGACAAGAGTACTATCATATTCAATGACTACATTACGATCAGCAATATCCCCGAAAGAGCCTATGAATATGTAGTCAACGGAAGATCGGCTATTGAGTGGATTATGGAGAGCTATCGCATCAAGACTGATAAAGATAGCGGCATTTCCGACGATCCAAACACATACGGCGATGAGAAATATATCTTCAATCTACTTATCTCAATTATCAATTTAAGCTTGAAAACACTAGATTTGATTGATAATATGCCTGAGTATAAGGAAATTTAAACTCAGTTATGATAAAAAACAGCTTGCTGTGAATCAGCAATGAATCTGATACAGCAACAGCAAGCAATGTATTAAAACTTGTTTTCACAAACACATGCACACATTTTTTCTGCAAATTTTGTTACCGACTTTGTTTATAATCCTTGCCGTGCGTCATCTCGCCTGCAGGTTTTTGCCTTGTCGGCAACAAAATTTGCTTGAAAATCCGACATATATCTTATGAATGTAGTGCAAACTATAGAGGGAGGCAAATTGTTTGAATTATATAAAGTCACTTCATATAGAAGGATTTAAAAAATACACATCATTTGATGTTGAGTTCAACGAACATATGAATATCCTAGTCGGGGAGAATGAAGCAGGAAAAAGTACAATTTTGGATGCAATAAAAATAGTACTTAATCAGCAATATCGAAATTCTGATAAATCTGTGCTGCGGGATTTATTTAACACACAAATAGTTTCTGCGTTTCAAGCAGTTCCGAGCATAAAGACTTTACCTAAAATCGTCATCGAAATAGAACTAGTTCTTGATCCACAGCATAAAAACGCTGAATACTTCTATGGAGAGGTGTATGGTCAAAGAAAACAACAGACCGAAAAGTTCGGAATTCGATTTGAGTGTAAGTATGATGAGGAACTTGGTGCTGGTATAGAACAATCTATTCTGGAAGGCAAGATCCCTTACGAGTATTATTCGTTAAACTGGCAGACATTTGCAAATCGTCCATATCAGATGATTAAACGACCTTTAAATTTCTTGCCCATCGATACAACGAATAGTGCCACAGCTCCGTCATTCAATTATTACAATCGTTCCTTGTTCGTCAATCGCTATGATGAGCAGACAAGAGCAAAGGCAAAGAACGTATTTCGTGATAAATTAATTGCTGCTTTTGATGACATTGGACTCCCTGCTATTGGGGATAATCAGAAGTTTGGTGTAGATAGCAAAAAAGTGGTTTTGGAAACAATCTTGTCAATTTATGAAAATTCCATTGCTCTTGAAAACCGTGGAAGTGGAATGGAGAGCCTTATCAAAACCCAAATTGCTTTAGATAAAGCCAATGGGATAGATGTTATTTTAATGGAAGAACCCGAAAATCATCTTAGTTTTACTACATTGAAGATGATGCTTCAAAAAATATCTGATCAACAAAGCAATTCGCAGATTATAGTTGCTACACATAACAATATGATTGCTAGCAGACTAAACCTAAACAATGTTTTATGGATTACAGAAGATGGAGTCAAGACCTTAGCAAATGTAGACAGGAGTGTTGCAGATTTCTTTGTTCGTGCTGACGATAATGCTTTTTTACAGCTATTATTGTCAAAAAAAATATTCTTGGTCGAAGGAGCAACAGAATACCTTCTTTTACCTAAGTTCTATGAGCAGATTACAGGTCATACTATTGAAGATGATGGAATATCAGTTATTTCTTGCAATGGCATTTCTTATAAGAATTACCTTGAAATTGCGAAAGTAACAGATAAACGTATTGCTGTTATTACAGATAATGATGGAAAAACTGACCGAATTACGGATGCAAAGACTTTTAATCAGGCTAATCCGTTGCAGCATATTTTTATGGGAGCAACTACAGATGAATGGACTTGGGAAGTATGTATTTATACTCTAAATAAGACAAAACTTGATAAAATGATAGATATTCAAATAGGAGCAGAGTATAAATTCAATGAAAAAGATTATGGTGCTGTGTTGGGTAAGATGTTAAACAACAAGGTGACAATTGCATATCAAATGTTGACTTCCGATGAAGTGTTTGACGTGCCACAGTACATAAAGGATGCGATTAAATGGCTAAACGAGTAATTCTTGCAGTAGCTGGAGCTGGAAAAACATATCATATCTGCCATGGGATTGACCCCAATAAACGAAACTTGATATTGGCTTTTACTCATGAGAATATACACAATATTCAGAAGGAATTATTAGCTGCACATGGATGTGTTCCTGAATTGACCACAGTATCAACATTCGATTCATTTGTTTATCATAATCTTATATTACCTTATGAACCAAGTATTGTAGAACATTTTGGTAATCCCGGTTTCATTAGTCGTGGCATCTGCACAACAGAACCTCCACCAATTCGTATTCTTGGACGTGGAAGAAAAAAGGTTCCCAATCCACACTATTTCAGTAAAGACAAATTGGCTCACTATATTACAAGAAGAAAGCAATATTACTGTGCGACATTGTCTGAACTGGTATTACAAGTAAAACATAATAAAGAATCACTTATAAAAAGAGCTGCAAATCGATTGAATTTATTCTTTGATTGTGTACTAATAGATGAATTTCAAGATTTTCGAGAATACGATTATGAATTAATTATGGCATTAGCAAAGCAACTCAATGATGTCTTGTTGGTTGGAGACTACTATCAGCATTCCGTTTCCGCAACCAATAACTCTGGAAAACCGTTTAAGAAAAGATCCATTGATGTTAGTTATGATGAATTTATTATAGAACTACAGAAAAATGGATTTGATGTGGATTTGACCTCGCTAAACAAGTCCATGCGTTGCTCTATTGATGTATGTGAATATGTGAGCAGAAAGCTTGGAATCAATATTACATCTTGTGGCAGAAACGTTGGTTCTGTTATTTGGGCAGATGAAAATGCAAGGGAAATACTAGAAAATCAACAGATTGTCAAACTGGTATACAACGGTGCTTCACTATATACATTTAGAGCAATGAACTGGTCGTATTCAAAAGGTGATACTGTGGATGAGGCGTGTATTATTTTAACGGATAATTTTGATAATTTAGCAGATGAATACTTTTCAGTAAAAGGAGTATCTCCATCTACACTTAACAAATTATATGTAGCTTTGACACGCAGCAGAGGCAATATATATTTAATAAAGAGTTCTACATTTAAGAAGATAAAAGAGATCTATTATAGATAAGGTGAAATATTTTTGAAACTGGAAATATGTTGTATTTGCAATTTTGATCAGCGGAATTGCTATTATCTCAAAATTTCTATTAGTTTAAATTATTTTTCTTGACTTAACAATCCAGACGTGGTATAATAAATCTAAACCAAGCCCATACTATACCCGAAAGGACTGATACAATGAAGCGAAAGATCACCCGGCAGCTTATTGAATGGAAAAACTCTCCAACAAGAAAGCCGCTTATCCTTAACGGAGCAAGACAGGTCGGAAAAACCTTTATCCTCCGTGAATTTGGCAGGGAGAACTACAAAAATACCGTTTATGTCAATCTCGAAAGCAACGGCACGGTCGCTTCAATGTTCAATGATGATATTTCACCTTCAAAGCTGATAAAATATCTTGAAGCGGAAACAGGAGAGCGTATCCTACCAAATGAAACGCTTATTATCCTTGATGAGATACAGTCCTGTGAGCGTGCTGTGACTTCGTTGAAATATTTCTGCGAGGAAGCTCCCGAGTATCATATTGCTGCTGCAGGAAGTTTGCTCGGCGTTGCTATTAACAGAAATCAAACTTCATTTCCTGTCGGCAAGGTGAATGTTCTCAGACTTTATCCTCTGGATTTTGAGGAATTCCTTACGGCAACGGGAAATGACTTGCTTATTGACGAAATAACCGAATGCTATACACAAATGTCACCCATGAATGAGGGACTGCATCAAAAAGCACTTGACCTGTATCACGATTATCTGATAATCGGCGGAATGCCTGAAGCTGTCAAAGCCTTTATTGAAACAAATTCATATATTGATGCAAGTCTTGTTCAGAGCAGCATTATTGACAGCTACACAGCCGATATGGCGAAATATGCAAGCAATTCCGAAGCGGTAAAGATCCGTGCCTGCTATAACTCAATCCCTGCACAGCTTGCAAAGGATAACAAGAAGTTTCAGTACAAGGTTGTTCAGAAAGGCGGCTCTTCAACTATATTCGGAGCATCGCTTGAATGGCTTAAACAGGCAGGCGTTATTCTTGAATGTCAGCGTGTGGATCAGGGAACTATGCCCCTGCCCGTTTATGCGGATCAGACCTCGTTCAAGATATATATGTCCGATGTGGGACTGCTTGTAAACAAATCTCAGATGTCTGTAAACACGATCATCACAGGTGAATCCAATATCTTTATGGGAGCTGTTACCGAGAACTACATTGCACAGCAGCTTGCGGCAAAGAATTATCCACTTTACTATTGGACGGTAGCCAACTCACAGGCTGAGCTTGATTTTGTTCTGCAAAAGAACGATAAGATCTATGCTATTGAGGTTAAAAAGGGTGAACACGTCCGTTCAAGAAGTCTGAGCGTATTCAAGCAGAAATATTCTCCAGATTATGCAATAAGATTTTCTCAGAAGAATTTTGGCAAGACCGAAGATGTTATTTCGATACCTCTTTATGCTGCATTTCTGCTTTGATACAGATATTGGCAGCTGAATGAAATACACAAGTAATACACAATTTTCTATATACTCTTGAATTTACTGGATATAATGTTGCTGTTGAAGAAGCTATGAAGGCATAATTTAAAGCAGAAATACGGTAAGAACGGCATTTGGCTGTTCTGAAACCGAGTGTGAAAATTGCCGTAATACACATACAGTACACAGGCATACACACTCGCAATACGCAAATATTAAGGCGGTCGCTGTAAAGTGACCGCCTTTTTGCGTTGACTTTTAAGGTAGAGAAGGGTATAATTATTAATGCATTATAATATGCAAATTTTGATGAAAGGGGCGATTTTTTCTTAACTCTTCCGAGATAGGAGGAAAACAATGACTGATTGGTTAAAACAAGTAAAAGATAACTGGAATGAAACAGCTCGTGGCTAATTAGATGTAATCAAAATGAAGAAAGGAAAAGCACAATCCAGACGGAACCGGCTAAGCAGTCAAGAAATATTTGTGGATTTACAAGATAGGTGCTATAATGGAATAAGCAAGCCCCGGCGTGGGGAGAAAGGCAGGACGATACTATGCACATAAGCTATAAACCGCTATGGCATACGCTGATAGAGCGCAATATGCGGAAAGAGGACTTGCGGCTTGCCGCCGGTCTTACCACAAACATGATTGACAACATGGGAAAGGGAAAGCATATCAGTATGGAAACGCTCACGAAGATTTGTGAAACCCTGAATTGTGGTATTTTGGATGTAATTGAGTTGGTGCAGGATGATAATTCTTCTGAAGAATTAGAACGATAAAAACAATTTAGAAGGAGTAATACCATGATTTTGATAAATGGGCAATGGCAAGGTGGCGGAGAGATAAGCACACTTGTTGGTTCAAAAGAAATTGAGAAGTTTTATCTTTCACATATCGACACAGAACAAATCAAGCGAATATGTATAGATACCCATTTGCCGTTAGAAAAGAAAAATGGCATTATTGGATATGATGTGATTCTCAATCAGTCTATGTCTGCAAAAAAGTTACTGATGAATGATAGACCAAATACTATTTTTACAATAGGGGGAGGATGTGATGCCGATGTTGCATCGATTGCCTATTTGAATGAGAAGTATGGAGGCGATATAACAATTTTCTGGTTTGATGCACATGGTGATTTAAATTCACCGAAAGAATCAAAAAGCGGGCTATTTTACGGAATGCCCGCACGAATGCTTATAAATCCTGAGTATGAGTTTAAAAAAGTGGTTCAGATTCCCGTGAAAACTGAGAACTGGGTACAAGTTGGAGGTAGAGATTTTGATGAAATGGAATTTTCATTCATACAGAGCAAGCATATTTCTTATTTCCCGGTAGAAAGTACCGCCAGTAATTTGATTGAAAATTTCATTAAGCAGAGAACACGAAAACTTGCGTATATTCATTTTGATTTGGACGTACTTGACCCGTCTGAGTTTTCAGCAACACCATTACCAGTCGGGAACGGACTGACGATAGACCGTGTTCTTGAACTATTGAATATGATTAAGTGTGAAATGAAACTCATTGGATTTGGTTTGTTTGAATACACCAAAATCGGGAAAAAGAATGAAATAATAGAATCTATATTCAAATTTGTAAATGATTTAATGTAGATAACTTTCCGTTTTCAAAGCTATCATCCAAGTAAATAACCACAAGAACCGCTGTCACATGGCGCATCACCCGACCATGCAACAGCGGTTTTTCTTTACCGTTTTTTCCTCTGGCTGATAGGTGTCCCCATCTTCTTTGACTTTTGGAGAAGCCGAATGAGCCAGCGAAATTCTTCTTCCGATAGATTTTTGTAGTTGATACCGAGCTGCTTGCAGTAGAGAAACGCCTGCTTCTCCAGACGGCTGCCCTTGAAGTTTTCAACCGCTTCCAGATTTTCTTTCAGCTCATCGGCAACGGTGGTCTGGGGCGCACTCTCACTGTCTTTCTTGTGGGCTTCCCGGATAATCAGGTTTATATCGTCCAGCACCATGCGGCTGAAATATTCGTCATATTGTTTCATCCGCTCCGTAATAATTTCAGAAAATCCGTCCATACTATAAGCAAAAACTATGCAAACCATTCATGAAAGGGACGGAATACTTATGACAAGGGAGAACATGACAAATCTTCTGCGGGAATTGAAAAAAGCGCGCCGCAGGCTGAAAAAAGAAAGCCGAAGCCGTCTTTGTGCGGAATGTTCTGCGCTTCTGGGCGCTGTTCCTCCGTTTAAGGTAACCTTCTGTGAAGGCGAGCCGCTTATCGCAGCTCTTGCTTCGGGTAAAGAACAGGTAACTACCGAATCAGTCTTAGCTTTTCTTTCACCGATTGCAGCTGAGCTGACAAACTCTGATTTTCTTAGCCTTTTGTGGCAGCTTAAGGCGTCCGCTTTACTGGCTGCGGCTGAAAACAGCGCGCTTGAAGGCCGTTTTTACGGTGTTTCGGATGTGGACTGCGATTTTCTCAATGATGAGCTGAATCCGCTGCACCGCCGTTTTCTTGACGATCCGGTTTATCGCCGCAGCAGCCGCGAAACGCAGGAACTTTGCCGATTTAAAGCGAGCCGTGCCGCCGAGGTTACCGACATTCCAGAAGCAAGGCTTGCGCACGAGTACCTACGGACCGCACAGGACAGCGATTCCGACCTTTGTACAGTTGTATGGGCGGACTACCGGCGCATTTTTCCGCACGCAAGCGTCGCCGCCTATATAATCTGGCAGATGGCGCTCGCGGTCGGCATAACCGGTATCTCTATAGTCCTTTCGGGCTGGTTTGTCGGATTAAGCGTGTTTACTCCCGCGCTTGCGATTGCTAAAACGCTTGTAGACCGTATTCTCATGAGAAGTACAAAGCCCGAACCTCTCCCGACCGTTTCGTCCGGCGAAGCTGAAAAATATGACGCGGTCTGCGTTTTAAGTGCTCTCTGCGACGGAGAAGAAAGTCTGCGTGCCGCAATAGATAAGCTTAAAACCGCGAAAATAAAAAACAACACACAAAATATTTTTTGCTGCTTGCTCTGTGATCTGCCTGCGGCAAAAGAACGTGAAACCGACGCCGATGAGGAGATGATTGCAGCGGCAAGGCGTCTTTCCGAGCTTCCCGATTCGCCGATAATCCTTATACGTCATCGCGATTACAGCCACACACAGGAAAAATATCAGGGCAAGGAGCGCAAGCGCGGCGCAATTGAGGACCTTATGCGGTTCATAGCGGGCGAGAATGTGCCGTTCCGTTTTATTTCCGGCGACACGGCGCGGCTGAGGCACGTTCCGTTTGTCTGCGCGCTTGACTACGACACCGTTCCGCTTATGGACAGCGTAAACAGCCTGATTTCCGCCGCGCTCCATCCGGTAAACTCCGATTACGGAATATTCGTCCCGCGGCTTACCGTTTCACTTGATTCCGCCTCGCGGACAGCGCTCTCGCGCTTGTTTATAGGCAACGGAGGCTGTTCGGGCGCAAGCGTTTATGACAGCGCGGATATGGAACTGTACTATTCCTGCTTCGGCGAGGGAACCTTTACGGGAAAGGGGCTTATCCGCGCAGATGAGTTTTACCGCAAATGCGTCGGGCGCTTTCCGGAGGAAAAAATACTCTCGCACGATATTCTTGAGGGCGGACTTTTAGGCGCTGCCTACTGCGGCTCAGTCGAGTTCAGCGACAGCTTTCCGCCCACGGTAAAGGGTTATTTCAAGCGGCTTCACCGCTGGCTTCGCGGTGATTTCCAGAATGTTCGCTTTTTGTTTATGCCCGGCTTTTCGCCGCTGACAAAATTCAAGCTGTCCGATAATATCCGTCGGGGTATTTTCCCCGTCTACGCCCTGCTGACTCTGTTTTTTTGCGCACCCTTCGGGGATAATTTCTGCGCGGCTGTCGCGCTCCTTTCGGTGGCGCTGCCGTTTTTGCTGGGGCTTATCCCCGCCGCGCTGCGCGGGCTTGGCTTTTCCAACACAAGGGAGTTCTACGCCCCCATATCTTCCCTTTCGCGCCAGTTGGTTTCGCAGCTTTTCGGCGAGATAATATTTCTCCCGAAAAACGCCGTGCTTTGCCTTGACGCGCTTCTGCGCACCGTGTGGCGTCTGCTCACGGGGAAAAGGCTGCTCGAATGGCAGACCGCTTCGCAGTTCGACAGGATTGGCGCGATAGGCTACGCTCATATGATTATTCCGGAGCTTGCTGCGCTCGCACTGTTCTGGCTGAGCGTTTCTTTTGGAAATATTTTAACGGGTATAGCATCCCTGCTTATGATATGCGCGCTGCCTGCGGCCGTTGTGCTTGACCGCGCGCTGAAATCCACGAAAACAAGCATAAAAGACCGCGACCGAGCCGATCTGCTTGAACAGGCGCAGCTGCTCTGGAATTTTTACCAAGACTATGTCACCGAAAGAGACAATTATCTCCCTCCCGACAATGTTCAGTATTCGCCGGTTTACCGTGTTGCTCGGCGGACCTCTCCGACAAACATCGGAATGTACCTGATATCATGCGTAAGCGCGGCGGAACTTGGCATAATCGACGTAACCGAAGCTGTCACCTGTATTTCGCGCACATTCTCGACGGTTGAGAAGCTGGAAAAATACGCGGGAAATCTCTATAACTGGTACAACACCGAGGATTTGTCCGTGCTTGGGGAATTTGTTTCCTCCGTGGACAGCGGAAATTTTCTATGCTGTCTTGTCACGGTGAAGCAGTGGCTTTATGCGCGCGGCTTCGAATCTGAGCTTACGGTAAGGATAGAAAAAATGTTGAGCGAAGCGGACCTGCGAACCTTTTTTAATCCCGTGCGCAGGCTGTTTTCCGTTGGAATAAACGGAAAAACGGGCGAAAAAATGCCTAACTGTTACGATATGCTGATGTCTGAAGCGCGGATGTTGAGCTATTACGCCATTGCAACGGGTCAGGCGGACAAGCAGCACTGGCGCGCGCTTTCCCGTATAATGAGCAAAAACGGACATTACGCTGGTCCCGTCGCATGGACGGGGACTATGTTCGAGTTTTTTATGCCCGAACTTCTGCTTGAATCCAAGGTCGGCAGCCTTTCCTATGAAGCGCTCGGCTACGCAGTGTACTGCCAGCGCGAGAGGGGAAAGCGCCGCAGGCTCCCCTTCGGCATATCGGAAAGCGGATATTTTTCGTTCGACCGCGAGCTGAACTATCAGTACAAGGCTCACGGCGTCCAGAAACTTGCGCTTTGCAGCGGCATGGACGCGGAATATGTCATAAGTCCTTATTCCACTTTTCTGGCTCTTTCGCACAGCTTTTCCGCCTGCATGGAGAATCTGGCGCGGCTTTGTCAGCCGCAGTTCATGCATTCACGCTACGGATGTTACGAAGCGATAGACCTTACCGAGCGGCGTACGGGCGGCGCGGACGCCGTTGTAAAAAGCCATATGGCGCATCATATCGGAATGAGCATGGGCGGTATTGCCAACGCGCTCTGCGGCGGGATACTGCGCAGGCTATTTGCATCCGACCCGACCATGCGGCGGGCGGACGAATTACTGGAGGAACGAGTTATGTCAGGAGAAGTTATAGTTGATATCGAAAGGCTGCGCGAAAAGCGCGCGGCGGGAAATCCGCGAGAGGAATTTACGGGCTTTGAGCTGATGCGTCCGCGCATGGGTGTTGTTGCGAATCATAAGCTGGCGGTTTTTGCGTCGGATACCGGACTTTATTACGGGCGCTTCGGAGGAAAATCGACAATGATCCCCTCGCCCGACTATCTTCGCCGTCCGCGCGGAATGTTCTTCGGAATAGCTGCCGACGGACGAGAAATACCATTCTTTATGACCGCTTATGACAATGGCGAGCCGCTCGAACGCAGCGTTGTTTTCAGTGAAAACAGCGCGGAATGGTATGTGAACGGAGCGGGGCTGCGCTGCGGAATGAGACTTTCGCTTTTTGGGGAGAATGCCGCAGAGGTGCGCGAATTTTCGCTTGAAAATCTCACAAACGCGCCGAAAAACGCCGCCATAACGGCATATTTTGAGCCTGCTCTGGCGCATGAGCGCGACATTTCGGCTCATCCTGCCTTTATGGATCTATTCATAAAGACCGAGTATGACGAAAAGGAAAACGTTGTCCTTATCCATCGAAAAGAGCGGCACAGCGACAGCGAAACGTGGGCATGCATAGGGTTTTCGCACGCTGCGGCGTTCAATTACTGCTTTGACCGCGAAGCGGTTTCCCGCCCGAACGAGCCTATGAGTTTTTTGGAGCATTCGGGCAGCGAAAACGACCCTGTAAGCGTGCCTTCGCCCTGCGTTTTTGCGGACCTGCCCGTGCAGATAGATGCAGGTGGACGGTTCAATGCAGAGCTTTTTGTCTGCTATGGCGAAAGCCGCAGCGAAGTTCTCGGTATCTGCCGTGACATCCGCGCAAAAAAGGAGCAGCTGTCGCCTGTTTCGCCGCTTCCGCCCGCGACAATGCAGGGGCGCATCGCGCGGCAGCTTCTTCCTGCGCTGCTCTGCCGAAACGTTTACAGCGAGGAGATACTGCTTGCCTCATCGTGGCTCGGACGGCGGGCGCTCTGGCGCTTTGGGATAAGCGGCGATAAGCCGATGCTTTTGTACCGCCACGAGGGAGAACAAATGAACCTCGAAGCCGCGCTGCTTACCCTCGGCGGACTTAACGAATGTCAGATCGAAGCCGATCTTGTGATAATCTGCATAAACAATATTCAAAAGGAAAAAGTCGGGGAGCTTATCCCCGACTATCGGAAAAATGCATTTGTGCTTGTGGAATCGGCGCTTTCTGAAGAGGAAAAGTCGCTGCTGAAGCGCTCCGCATCATTTATTTTCGGGAAGACCGAGCAGAAGAAAGCGCCTGCCGCGCTTATGGAAGTTTTGCCTTGCGAAATGCTTAAAACAGGTGAAAAAACGGGATTTTCCGACGAAAAATTTGTTATCGACGAAAAGGGACATCCGTGGTGCAATATTATTGCGAGCCGAGAATTCGGAACGCTCGTTTCGCAAAATTCGCTGGGCTTCTCCTACGCGCTCAACAGCCGCGAAAATAAGCTGACCCCGTGGTATAACGACATTCTCCACGACAACAACGGAGAAATGCTGCTCGTGCGCGGAAACGGGTGCTATTATGATATTGTCGCGGGTGCGAGAGCCGTTTTTTCGCCCAACAAGGCGGATTATTACGGACTTGTCGGGAAAACCGAGTTCCACACGGCGGTGCGCGTTTATGAAAAGGGCATGGGCAAGGAACTGACAGTGAGCGTCAAAAATCCCTCCGCGCACGAAAAACGCTGCGCGCTGACCTATTATATCGAGCCGGTTCTCGGCGCTGACCGTGAAAGCGGCAATTTCGGCGCGGCATTCGCATACACGCGCGACGAAAACGCGGTCTATGTCCGCAACACTGCTAATGAGGATTTCCGCGGGGAAATGGCGGTATACTGCGACCGCGAAACGCTCTGTACGACCAGCCGCGAGCAGTTTTTCGCCGGAGAAGCCGAGGGAGAGCTGCGCGCGTTCCCGTTCGGGTGCGTAGCGCTTACGGTAAAGATAAAGCTTCCGCCGAGAAGCACCGAAAAGGTTAAATTTATCCTCGCATTCAGCAAGGGCGACAGCCGCAGGCAGCTTGAAGCATTCACAAATGTGGGAACAGAATGGAAAAAGCGATACTCTCCGAAAATCGAAAGCGCGTCGCCCGAACTGAACAGGCTGTATAACACCTGGCTGCCGTGGCAGGCGGTCGGCTGCCGTATGTGGGCGCGCACGGGCTTTTATCAGAACGGCGGAGCTTACGGCTTCCGCGACCAGCTTCAGGACAGCCTTGCCGCACTGCAGTTCATGCCCCAAGAAACAAAGCGGCAGATACTCCGCTGCTGTGCTTCGCAGTTTTATGAGGGAGATGTGCTGCACTGGTGGCACAGAACGGATAAGGGAAGAAAGGGCGTGCGCACAAGGTATTCGGACGACTTGCTCTGGCTGCCGTATGTGACTGCGGAATATGTAAAAAAAACGGGCGACAGGGATATTCTCGGACTTAATGTTCAGTATATTAAGGGCGGCGAACTTGGCGAGCTGCACGAAAAATATATGGAGGTCGAAAACGGCGATGTTCGGGAAGATGTATACAGCCATTGCAAGAAAGCACTTGAAAAAGGATATGAAAAGGGGAGTCACTCGCTGCTTAAGATTGGCTGCGGTGATTGGAACGACGGCTATAATAATGTTGGCATTAAAGGACGGGGAGAAAGCGTCTGGCTGTCGATGTTCTACGTCCTGACCGCAAAGGAATTTGCTCCCCTCGCGCGTGCGGCGGGCGACGAGACCTTTGCCGGCGAGCTTGAAAAGCGCGGCGCGGAGCTTACACGCGCGATAGAGGAAAACGCCTTTGAAAACGGGTATTATCTACGTGCATTCTACGACGACGGCTCCAAAATGGGTGCGCGGGACAGCCGATACTGTAAGATCGACCTGCTCCCGCAGGCGTTCTCTGTCCTCGCAAATCTCCCCGACAAGGAAAAGTCGGAAAGCGCGCTGAAAAACGCGTATACCCAACTTGTTGATGAGCAGAACCGCATAATAAAGCTGTTTACGCCCGCTTTTGCGGAGGTTACCGAGGAGGAAGACCCCGGCTATGTCAAGAGCTATCCCGTCGGCGTGCGTGAAAACGGCGGGCAGTACACCCACGCGGCGGTCTGGCTCGCGCTGGCGTTTCTGCGTTCGGGCGACAAGGTCACGGCGAAGCGGCTGGCGGAATTTCTCAGCCCTGCCGCGCGTTCCTCGGCGTTCAAAAACGAGCCGTACTATATGACCGCGGATATTTACACCAATCCCGACGCATACGGGCGCGGCGGCTGGTCGCTCTATACGGGCGCGGCGGCGTGGTATTATATCCTGCTGGGGGAGCTTTTCGGGGAGAAATAAAGAGCGGAGCGCCGCGCATGGGCAGATTTGCCTGTGCGCGGCGTTTTTTGCTTATTACTTCCCGATAGAATCAAGATATACCGAAACAAGTCTTAGTGCGGTTTCAACCTGTTCGGGAGCGCATTTGTCCAGCCGTCCGCAAATTTCCTCCCGCTTATGCGCAAGCGCGGGATTTTCCTCGGTCAGCACCGCGTCGGGGGTTATGTGAAGCGCTTCGCATATTTTCAGCACGGTTTCTATCCGCATATTGACCGTTCCGCGTTCAATGTCGGCGTAAGTCCTGTCGGAGAGGCTTGCCGCTTCGGCGACCTCGCTCTGCGTAAGCCCCGCCTTTTTGCGGACGGCAAGCAGCTTGTTTCCTATGGCGCGAAAATCAAAAATAAGCATAATAGTTCCTCCTTTTTACCCTATATAAGAATTATACTTCCCATTTCTATTGACAAATAGGAACTATTATGGTATAATTTTAGGAAGTAAAGTTCCTACAGCTTTGCTGTAGTAAAATAATATTTGGAGGAAAAAATATGAAATTAAGAACAATCGGAACAGTTTTATTTGCTGCGGCGGTGTTAATGTCATTCTGTTCGTGTGAAAAGAAGCAGTCTGCGACGGGAACTTCGGCTGCATTTGCAGATGAAACGATGGAAGAAACGCAGGGATTAAGATTAATGGCAAAATTAATATTGGAGGGATTAATAAAAACGCCACCCTACGATTCCTACATAAAAAGCTCCAGAGTTACATCCGCTAACTCTACCGCAGCGTCGATCAGGAACAACATCGACACATTCCTTAACAATGCTGGTACAGCAGGTTACGGTATGCTTGAGGGTGTTAATAACAACGATATTCTTACTATCACTGTTACTGATGGTGTATGGACAGTTAATATGACTAACACCGGCGCATTCAGAAACGGCAATGGCAAGACATGGGCTACAGGCGGTACAGGCACTGCTGCTCAAAGTAAGGTTGGTGTTACTAACCCTGCTTCCCTCCTCGCAATTGAACTTGCTTGCCTCTTCCCTGAGGTTGAAACAGCTTCTATTCTTGCTTACGTTGAAGGCGGCAAGAATTTAGGCAGGGCTTTAGCGGTAGCTTACACAGCTGATACCTCTGCACCATTAGTACAGGGTACTGACTGCCCGACTATTACTAAGGGCGCTGATGATACAGAAGGCGGCTGGACTCGGAACGCATTCGCTTGGGATAACTCCACAGCAGGCGTGTCTTCTTCCGGTCTTATCGTAGGCACTTATCCTTTCGTAGCTCTCGGCTAATATTCAGCTCATAAGAAAATTTTGAAATAACGGAGGTTTATAGTTATGTTTTGTCGAAATTGCGGTAATCAAGTCAAAGATGACGCTCTGTTTTGCGATAAGTGCGGTTCTTCTGTTGCAGGCGAGAATAAGTCGGGCAGTGTAACGATACGTTCGAATAAAAATGTAAAAATCGGTATAGCGATTGCCGCTGTAATTACAGCTGTCGTAATTGCTTTGATATTTATTGCGGTAAACATTCAGGCGAATGCCCATGAACTGAACGGAAAGTGGGTTTGTACACAGGGTGATTATGGCGATTATGATTATTATAGAACCACTGCCGAATTTGATCGTAACGGAACTGTGCGCCTGGAAGGCAGCGATGGGCAAGTTGCTCAGGGAAACTGGGTGTATTTAGGCGAGGGGGATGATTACCTGATAATCTTTTCGGTAGATGATGCAGAGGATGATTATATATTTAAAGTAAAAAAACGCGATTCGAAGCTTATTATAGGACAATTTAGTTATAGCATTATCAACGAAACCGAATTTAAGAGATTAGATTGAAGCAGAAAGGCGGGAGTATAATATGTTTTGTGCTTGCTTTCAGTTCGTAAACGGTTGTATTTATCGGCGGCGGAAAGCAGAAAATAAACATCGAATAAACGCAATACTGACTTAATACAAAAATCACCGCCACTGCCACAGCAATGCGCGGTGATTTTTAATAGAGCTTTATTACAACTCATTTCTGTTCTCGATCGCCCTCTGGAGCGTTACGTCGTCCGCATATTCGAGCGACGAGCCTGCAGGAAGTCCGTATGCGAGCCGAGTGACCTTAACGCCCATCGGCTTTATCAGACGGCTTATGTATGCCGCCGTAGCTTCTCCCTCGACTGTCGGATTTGTCGCCATTATTACCTCGCCCACGTCGCCCGAAAGCCTGCTCATAAGCTCGGTTATGCGTATATCCTGCGGACCTATGTTGTCCATTGGCGAAAGAAGCCCGTGGAGAACGTGATAAACTCCGCCGAAGCCGCCCGCGCGTTCGAGCGCCGAAACGTCCTTTGGCGCTTCCACAACGCATATTACCGAGTGGTCGCGGCGGTCGTCCCCGCAGATCGCGCAGACGTCGTTTTCGGTGAAATTCTGACAGATTTTGCAGGAATGAACGCTTTTTCGGGCGCTGACAAGCTCTCTTGCGAACTCCTCAACGTCCTCGAGCGGCTGGTTAAGCAGGTAATACGCAAGTCTCTGCGCCGATTTCATGCCGATCCCGGGCAGCTTTGCGAACTGCTCCGCGGCAGTCACGAGCGGGAGGGAATAATATTCCGCCATAGCTTAGAATAATCCGGGAATGCTTACGCCGCCGGTGACCTTTTCCATTTCCTTTGCGCTTTCATCGTCGATCTTAGCGATAACTGCGTTTACGCCCGCAACGATAATGTCCTGAAGCGTTTCAATATCGTCCTTGTCAACGATTTCGGGATTGATCTTTATTTCCTTGAGGACTCTGTTGCCCATCATAGTGAGTTCAACCATTCCGCCGCCTGCGGTCTCCTTAAATTCGGTCTGTTCAAGCTGTTCCTGGACTGCCTGGATGTTCTCCTGCATTTTCTGAGCCTGTCTTACCATGCTGTTTACATCGCCCATACCCTTGTTGGTATAGCCCTGGGGTAATCTTGCTTTCATAATCTTACCTTTCCTTTCAAATAAGAAAATTATTGTTCTTTTATTGCAACTCCCTGCGATTTCGCAAAATCGAGAAAGCTTGTCAACGTTTCTTCTGAATCGTCCTTCTGAACGGCTTCTTCCTGCGCCGTAAGCGTTACGCGGCGGCCGATAGCCTTTGACACGGCTTCCCTTACTTCGGAGGAAAACTCTCCGACGGCATAGCTTTTCTGAAGCTCGCTCCCGCAGACGATAACGGTGTTCCCGCTTATCAGTGCGGTCGTGTCGCTTATAAGAATGCGGCTTGAGAACGGCAGCGTGTTTATTATATCCTGCCATTCGGCAAACGGCTCGAAGCCGCCCTGCGCGCGGGTCTGCGGCGCTTTTTTGGGTTCAGCCTTCGGCGGTTGCTGCGGCTGAACGGCGTGCTGTTCGGGAAGCGGTTCGGGAGCTATCCCAAGCGCTTCGCTAAGACTGACAGGTTCGGGCGGGAACGCGTCCGAAGGCGGTTCGGGCGGGAGCGGCTCGTCGAATATCGCTGCGGGCTGCACGGGTTCGGGCGGCGCGGGCGGTTCGTCCAAGTCGAACGGCAGATCTATCGGCATTGCGGGCTGTTCCTTTTTGGGTTCAGCCTGCGGCGCGGATCCGGCGGGGATATTTTCCTTTTCTTCAGGCGCTTCTGCCTGCACAGGCTGCGGCGAGGGAATATTTATCGGTTCGTGCTTGTCCGCAGGGATCGAGGCGGGCTTTTCGTGTGCGGCTTCACGCACGGATTGAGCAGATTGTATTCCCGATGGATTTTTCAGCGCGTTGTTTACGAGCCTTTCGAGCGCGTCAATTCGTCCCGAAAGCGCTTTTTCATCCGTGTCCAGCTTGGGCGTACAGAGCTTTATCAGGCACATTTCGCAGGAAAGCGTTTCATTGCGCGAACGGCTCATTCCTGCGAACGCTTCATTCAGCAGCGAAAGCGCGCGGAGTATCATTTCAAGCGTGTATTCGTCCGCCTGCTGTCGGTACTGCCGCTCCTCGTCGTCGGTCATGCGCAGGATGTTCCTGTCTGCGCCGGCTTTAAGAAGCATTAGCGTGCGGTAGTGAGAAATAAGCTCCTCGATAAGTCTTGTCGGGCTTTTTGAGCGCTGAACAAGCCCGTCGAGTATTTCAAGCGCGGCTGCGCTGTCGTTTTTAAGCACCGCGCCGGCAATATCGAAAAGATGCTGCGTACCCGAAATTCCCGCGCAGCTGCGCACGGTCTCTTCGGTAACGTGCGAATCGGTCGAAAAGCATTGGTCAAGCAGCGAAAGCGCGTCGCGCATACCGCCGTCGGAAATGCGCGAAATAAGATACGCCGCGTTTTCGTCGAGCCGCATACCCTCTTTTTCGGCAATTTCAAGCAGTCTTTTCTTGCTGTCGTTTATATCAATGCGGCGGAACTCGAACCGCTGGCAGCGGGAAAGTATCGTCGCGGGGACTTTGTGTATCTCGGTGGTTGCGAAAATGAACACGACGTGCGGCGGCGGCTCTTCGATAAGCTTCAGCAGCGCGTTGAACGCGGAAGTCGAGAGCATATGCACCTCGTCGATGATATACACGCGCTTTTTGCAGACGATAGGCGCGTACATCGCCTCGTCCTTCAGCTCACGCACATTGTCTACGCCGTTGTTGGATGCGGCGTCGATTTCGGTAACGTCGGAAGCGTCCTCGTCGATAGCCTTGCAGCATTCGCATTTCAGGCACGGGTTCCCGTCCACGGGATTAAGGCAGTTTACAGCCTTTGCGAGGATCTTTGCGCAGGTCGTTTTTCCCGTTCCGCGCGAGCCGGTAAAAAGGTAAGCGTGGGCGGTCTGACCGCTTTTAAGCTGATTTTTCAGAGTAGTGGTGATATGCTCCTGCGAAATGACGTCGTCAAACGTCTGCGGACGGTATTTTCGGTACAGCGCGAGATACATAACACCCCTCCTTATCAGAACTTGCCGCATAAACAAAGCCCTTGAGTATGAACACAGGCTTGCTGCGGCACAAGCCGAAATCCGCTTAATGCTGCTCGGTTCCCCGCCTGACATGGTTCACGACACGACCTTGCACAGGGTCTGTGTTCATATTCAAGAGCTTTTTACGTATGCTTTATACGCTTTATTTATTATATACGATTTGCCGAAAAAAATCAAGGGGTTTCAGTAAAAAAATGATGATGTTCATTTTCCGCTTAATTATCTTCGCTGTGCGATATGTTTTCTCTTACGCGGGCTATATCGTCGCGGATTTCAAGGAAAGCGCCCGCGACCTTCGGATCGAAATCTTTTCCTATGCCGTCGGAAATTATTTTAAAGCATTCGTCAAGCGGCAGCGCGTCACGGTAGCACCGCTTTTCCGAAACCGCGTCGAATACGTCTGCGACGGTCATTATTCTTGCCGCAAGCGGTATATTTTCGCCGGAAAGCCCCAGTGGATAGCCCTTTCCGTTCCATTTTTCGTGGTGATAGCGCACGACCTCGTAAGCCATTACGCGGTATTTTTCGTCGGCGACATGCGCAAAGGTGCTGCGGATTATCTCGCCGCCTTTTTCGGTATGGCTTTTCATTATTTCAAATTCCTCGTCGGTGAGCTTTCCGGGCTTGCAGAGAATGCTGTCGGGAATTGATATTTTTCCTACGTCATGAAGCGGCGCGACCATTGAAAGATAGCTGATGAAGTCTTCGTCGATAACGTCCGCGTAAAGTCCCTTTTCATGAAGCCTGTTCGCAAGCATTTCACTGTATATGCTGGTGCGGCGGATATGCCCGCCGGTGTTTTCGTCACGGTTTTCAACGAGCGTCGCAAAGCCGTAAATCATATCCTGACTGTAAATGACCTGGCGCTCGTAGTTCTCCGCGTCCTCCTTCAGAAGGTCGGAGGTGCGCCGCGTCAGCAGGTCCAGCATCGCGGCAAAGCCCAGCAGAGTTAGCAGACGCGGGATGATGCTGAAGAAAAAAAGGCGTGGCAGCGTACCGAAGTTGTAGTCGGGGCGCCAGCCGAGGTAAAATCCGAAAAGCTGCCCCAGCACAGTAACAACGGTGGTTATGACAGTCGAGAACCGAGTCATGCGCCTTGAAAAATACATTCCCGCGACTGCTATAGGGTAAGCGTATATAACTACCGCGTGATATGTGAGAGTTGTCGTTACTATAAGAAGAAAAAGCGCGGCAATTACGATGTAAATATATTTGAGCGATTTTTTTGACGTTCCGAGCAGCTTGTTAAGAACGGTCGGGAGTACAAGAAGGACCGTGCTTGTTATGTATGCGACTGTCATCGCAGTTCTGTCTATAATGAAGATCCCTAGAATATTAAGTATGTAAACGACGGTAAAGATTGCGACCGTGATGAGCATTACTTTTGCAACGCTCCTGTTCGCGTCCTCCTCGTTCTTTTTTATTCTGTTAAACGCCGTAATGCTCATTTCAGTCCCCCGTATTTCAATCAGCGCCCTATTATTACACTATATTATATCACGTTTTTTTGCACACGTCAATAAATTGCTGAAATTATACTTTCCAAAAATTTTTTGTTCGGCGGATAAAGCATAAAGAAAAAACTGTCCGCTGCCTTGCATTATTTAATCAATTTGACGATTGATTTTTCATAAAAAGTATGTTATACTACTTTAGACGTTGTTTTATGTATATCTATTTTGTATACGATGAAAGGAAATATTCATATGGCTAAAGTTGTAAAATTCGGCGGCAGCTCCCTCGCGGACGCAAACCAGTTCCGAAAGGTTGCCGATATTATCAGAAGCGACAAGGAGCGCAGATATGTCGTTCCCAGCGCGCCAGGAAAGCGTTTTTCCGACGATACAAAGGTAACCGACATGCTCTACGCCTGCTATGACGAGGTTTGTGAGGGAAGAAACGCAATAGCGTCCTTCATGCCTATTGCGGACCGCTTCAACGGCATTATTCAGGATCTTGGGCTTACCATTTCTCTTGACGATGAATTTGAAACGATAATAGACAATTTCCGCAGGAAGGCGGGGCGTGACTATGCGGCTTCGCGCGGCGAATATCTTAACGGCATAATCCTTGCGAATTATCTCGGATTTCAGTTCATAGACGCGGCGAAGGGCATTTTCTTCACCAGCAAGGGCGAATTTGACGCGGAGCTTACCGACGCATCCCTGGCTTCTATTCTTGAGGGCTATCCGAACGCCGTTATTCCCGGATTTTACGGCTCCCGCCCCGACGGAACCATCCAGACCTTTTCCCGCGGAGGAAGCGACTTTACCGGCTCCGTTGTTGCGAGAGCGATAAAGGCTGAACTTTACGAAAACTGGACCGATGTTCCCGGCTTTGCTGTCGCGGATCCGAGAATAGTTAAAAATCCGCAGTTTATCGACGTTATCACCTACCGTGAGCTGCGCGAGCTTTCCTATATGGGCGCGGGCGTTCTTCACCAGGACGCGATATTCCCCGTAAGAAACGCGCAGATCCCGATAAACATCAAGAACACGAACGATCCCTCGGCAAAGGGTACAATGATCGTTCCTACCGCTCCCGAGGGCAAGAACGAGCATATCATCACGGGTATCGCGGGCAAGAAGCATTTCAGCGCGGTGTGTCTCGAAAAGGACGAAATGAACGGCGAAATCGGCTTCCTGCGCCGCATCCTTACTCTTATGGACAACGAGGGAATCAATTTTGAGCATATCCCGACGGGAATCGACACAATGAATATCGTCGTAAACAGCGACGAGCTTGCAAACCACCCGAATTTTATCGAGCGCGTAAAGCAGGTAGCAAATCCGAACCATATCGAAATTGAAAACAACCTTGCGCTTATCGCGGTCGTAGGACGCGGAATGAAAGCGACAAAGGGTACGGCGACGCGTATATTCGCGGCTCTTTCACACGCAAATATCAATATAAAGATGATAGACCAGGGTTCCTCCGAGCTTAACATTATAATCGGTATCGAAGAAGCGGACTTTGAAGAAGCTATCCGCGTTATCTACAATATGTTCTTGTTGCAGGAGTAATAAATGAAAGTAGAAAATGTCAGAGTTTATGATATGGAGGAGTGCTTCCGCGCGAGCAAGTACCCCATGGCGGTAGATACCGAGGCGGTAAACGGCGATATTACCGAAAGAATAGTATCTCTTGCGCAGACGCCAAAGGGCGAGGGTCACGACCAGTTTATGACCGGTATACGCGTCGCGTTTGATCTTACTTTTACGGTAAAGGCGTGGACAGAGGCGGAGCGTTACCGTTTTCTGGAATTTGTTTCAAGTCAGTCAACGATGCACCGCATTGCAAAATTTGATCTGTCGAAGCAGTACAACGAGTATGTTGACCCGCGAATGATAGAAATAATGAACGAGCTTAAGGACCGTTATAACGAAACGCAGGACAAAGAGGACTATCTGCGTCTGCTTTATTCAAATCCGTGCGGATTTGAGCTTACCGCAAGGCTTACGACAAACTACCGCTGCTTAAAAACCATTTATTCGCAGCGGAAAAATCACCGCCTGCCCGAATGGCGTCAGTTCTGTGCATGGATTGAAACGCTTCCGTATGCAAAGGAGCTTATCACGGGCGGGAAATAACCATTGATTAAATTTAAAGGAGAGGCAAAACAATGAAACTCACAAGATTTATCGCAGCGGCAATGTCCGCGGCAATCATCACTTCTGCGGCGCTTCCCTGCGCGGCTTACGCGGAACAGACCGTTATCGTGAGCGCGGAGTATGAAGCGGCAATGCCCAAGTGGGACGGCGAAAGCGAACTGAAATCCGGCAAGAAATACTCGGTTTCTCAGGATATTACCATAACCGCCGACACGGTTATTCCCGCAAAAACGACTCTCACGGTAAAGAAAGGCTATAAGCTCATCATAGCAAACGGCGCGACGCTCACCGTGAAGGGAAAGCTGGTTGTCGGCGAGGGAGCGACCCTTACCGTAAACGGCGGGCTTACCCTGAACAAAAACAAGACGCTCGACTGCAGCGGAAAAATGAAGCTCGGCACTAAGTCGGTCGTTAAGCTAAACGGCAGATTTACACTTAGAAAAGAGGGGACTCTTTCGGGAAAGCCGAAAAAGATAACCGCAGGCGTGGATTCCGTAATCAAGCTATACGGCGAGAACAGCTGCGCGAAGCTTGACAAGGCTATTGAAGCGGCTTTGGCTGCGGCGCGCACGACATCTGCAGAGGGCAAACCGACTGCGGCTCAGGCGAAAAAGGATGCAGCGTCGCTTTATTACAGATTTTTGAATTACCTTTTTGTCGAGCAGGAAGCGCTTTATGCCTGCAGGCTTGCATATCCGGACGGCGTACTGGAGGCTACCCTTGATGAAAGTGCGTTTGAGGACTTTGGCGGAGTTGAAAAGTTCGCGCGCGATTATTCGATTTCGCTTTCGAATTATATACTTAAGGATTATACGAACGGACGTCTTGACGATACGGAGGAGATCTCCTCGATCACATTGAAATTCGGCGATTTTTATGGGTGCCTGAACTACATATCCAACGATATGCGAAAGGAGCTTAAGGAAAAGTTCGGCGATATTGATGAGCTTTGGCTCGCTGACGCGACTATAACTATCAAGCTGAAAAACGGCGAAAAGGTTACGATGGACGATTTTTACGTTTCTTTTGCTTATATCGGAGATCAGATATATGTTGCGACGGAGAATTACAGCGAAGTAAAATTTTCTTAAGAAATTCTGAAAAATGTATTGACAAATGCGCTCGGATATGATAATATAAAACCAATTCAAACGATAGGAATTAAGAAAGGAGCGCGCGGTCATGAAAAACATCGTTATTTTTAACAACTGCATGATGGATGAAATGTGGCGCGGTATGATGTGTATGACCGAATCGCCTTTATTCCGCTGCGCTCTGAATAAAAAGCGGGCGCGGGTCTGACCCGCCGGATCACGCTTTTAACCCGGAGCTTCTCGGAGCTTCGGGTTATTTATATTTTTGCAGGAATGCAGAAAATACGGAAGGAAATGTCATGAAGAACTATTTTGAACAGCTCGTAAGGGCAAATTTCAGGAACGGACGAATGTGCCGCTGCTGTCAAAACTGAACGAAAGAATATGAAAAACAAAAATTGAAAAGGAAGGCTGACCAAAACATGAAAAAGATTATTTCCGCTTTACTTACCGCAGCTCTCGCGCTCGGCGCATTAGCAGGCTGCTCATCCTCAAAGAACATCGTTATCGGAGTTCCGAACGACACCACGAACGAAGCCCGCGCGCTTCTCCTGCTTCAGGAAAACGGCTACATTACTCTTAAGGACGGCGCAGGCATTACCGCGACGGTAAACGACATTGCCGAAAATCCCTATAACATTGAGTTTAAGGAGGTTGAGGCCGCCCAGCTCCCTAACGTCCTTCAGGACGTTGACTACGCGATAATCAACTCCAACTACGCTATCGCGGCTAATCTCAATCCCGTAAAGGATTCGCTCCTTATCGAGAACTCCGCTTCCGCTTACGGCAATATCCTCGCAGTCAAGGAAGGCAATGAGAGCACCGACAAGATAAAGGCGCTGAAGGCTGCTCTAGAAAGCAAGAAGGTTTCTGATTTTATTGCCGAAAAATACAGCGGCGCGGTTATAAGCGTCATTGAAAATCCCGGCGACGGCTTTGATTCAAGCGTTGACTACGACGCTCTTTCGGGAACGACTATTACGATTGCGGCGTCACCCGCTCCTCACGCTGAGATCCTTGAGCTTGTAAAGGAGATCCTTGCGGAAAAGAACGTTACACTCGACGTAAAGGAATTTACCGATTACGTTCAGCCGAACATGGTAGTTGAAAGCGGCGAAATTGACGCGAATTACTTCCAGCATGTTCCCTATCTTGACGACTTTAATGCAGAAAACAACACGCATATCGTTTCCGCGCTTGTTGTACATGTTGAGCCGATGGGTCTTTACGGCGGCAAGCAGACAAGCCTTGACGCAATAAAATAAGTAAAAAGCCTGCATAGTTCCGGCGGTCGGCAGGCTCCGGAATATGCGGGCAATATTGTTTTAATTTTTAAATAAGGAATGATTTTGAAAAATGATTGAAATTCAGAACCTGTCGAAGACATTTTCAACCTCTGACGGGAAGGTTGAGGCGCTGAAAAACATATCGCTTACCATTCCCGACGGCTCTGTCTACGGCATTATCGGTATGAGCGGAGCGGGAAAAAGCACGCTCGTCCGCACGATAAATATGCTCGAACGCCCGACGGACGGGAAAGTAATTATTGACGGGGTTGATATGGGGCAGCTTTCCGATGCACAGCTGCGCGAGGAGCGCCGCAATATCACGATGATTTTTCAGGGCTTCAATCTGCTTATGCAGCGTAACTGTCTCAAAAACGTCTGCTTCCCGCTTGAGCTTGCGGGCGAGAAAAAGGCGGACGCGCAGAAGCGCGCGGCGGAGCTGCTTGAACTGGTAGGACTGGGGGACAAGCTCAAAAGCTATCCCGCGCAGCTTTCGGGCGGACAGCAGCAGCGTGTGGCGATTGCCCGCGCGCTTGCAACGCACCCGAAAATACTGCTCTGCGACGAGGCGACAAGCGCGCTTGACCCTCAGACGACCCAATCGATACTTTCGCTTATCCGTGATATTCACGACAAGCTCGGAATAACGGTCATTATCATTACGCACCAGATGAGCGTAGTTGAACAGATATGCACGAGAGTTGCGATTCTTGACGGCGGCGAGGTCGCCGAAGAGGGCGAAGTGAGCAGAGTGTTCTCCTCGCCGAAGTCCGAAGCAGCAAAACGGCTCGTTTATCCCGACGGATACGAACTTGCCGAGGCGGTCAGCGGCAATGAACTGCTGCTGCGCGTGGTGTTTAACGGCGCGGACGCGGCAAAGACCCCGCTTATCGCCACAATGGCGCTCGAATGCGGCATAACGGCAAGTATTCTCGGCGCTTCAACGCGCAGTCTCGGCGATAAGGCGTACGGAAATATGCTGCTGGGAATAACGGGCGGACGCGAACAGCTCGCAAAGGCTGTCGAATATCTCAGCCGCATACCGGACGTTCATGTCGAAGAGATTGTGAGAAATTCAAACAAGGGAGGAGCTGCTGAAAATGAGTGATTTTTTTGCATCTGAGGATTTCCGCAATGCGATCGATATTCTCGTTAATCAGTTCCCGCTTGCGATATGGGAAACGATCTACGTTACCATTCTTTCCACCCTTTTTGCGGTAATAATCGGGCTTCCGCTCGGCGTTCTGATGGTTGCGGGCGAAAATGGAAAGATTCTGCGTATTCCTAAGTGGATTCTGCGCGTGCTGGACGTTGTTATAAACCTGCTGCGCTCGGTCCCGTTCCTTATTCTTATGATAATGGTTATCCCGCTGACGCGGCTTATAGTCGGAACTGCGGTAGGAACGCCCGCGTCGGTTGTTCCGCTTGTAATAGCGGCTTTCCCGTTTATCGCGCGCCTTGTCGAGGGAAGCCTGCGCGAAGTGAACCCTAATATAATCGAAACCGCGCAGAGCATGGGCGCTTCGCCTTTCCAGATAATCGTAAAGGTAATGCTTCCCGAAAGCGTTCCGTCGCTTATCTCAAACGCGACGATCGCAATAACGACCGTCCTCGGATATTCCGCGATGAGCGGCATAATCGGCGGCGGCGGACTCGGAAAGATTGCGATAAACTACGGCTATTACAGGTATCAGTACCTCGTAATGATATTCGCGGTGGTTTTCCTTATTATTCTTGTCCAGATTTTCCAGAGCCTTGGTACGCACCTTGCGACAAGGTGCGACAAACGCCTCAAAAACAGAAAGTAAACAAAACGCCGCATGGTTTCAGTATCCGTGCGGTTTGTTTTTATTTTGACCATATGAAGCTATCCCATGTTTATTTAAGAAAACCGCGTTTAAATAAAATTATTTATGCGGAGGCTATTGACAAATAGTACTATATAGTATTATACTATGTAGCGGGAGGTGAAAACGTGGTCGAAAAAACTAACGGCGGATTTTACATCACAAAAATCAAGCAGATTCAGGGCAGAATTTTTGAAAGACTGCTGACAGAACATGGAATAGACGAGTTTAACGGCGCGCAGGGACGGATACTTTTCGTCCTCTGGGAAAATGACAATATCCCGATAAGCGAGCTTTCCGACAAAACGGGGCTTGCCAAAACCACGCTTACAAGTATGCTGGACAGGCTCGAAGTGCGGGGTCATATCGCGCGCGTGCGCGACCCGTCGGACAGGCGGACGATACGCATAGCGCTGACCGAAAATGCGCGAAGACTGCAAAAAAGCTATAACGAAGTATCGTCGGAGATGAACGCGATTTTCTACAGGGGGTTCAGCGACAATGAAATACTCGCTTTTGAAAAAAGCCTTGGGAAGGTGCTTGAAAATCTTACAGAAAGGGAAAATCATCATGAATAAGGATTACAAAAAGGAGATCTGCGCGCTGCGCAGAGAAGCAAAGGTTGCGTATGTCGGTTCGGTAAACGCGGATGGGTTCCCGCAGATAAAGGGTATGCTTTCGCTCGAACATGAGAGTATGAGGGTGCATTATTTTTCGACGAATACAAGCTCGAAGCGCGTAAAACAGTTTCTGAACAACCCGAAAGCGTGCGTTTACTATGTTGACGACACGAAGGACAAATATAAGGGCGCGCTTTTTACGGGAACGATCGAGGTCTGCACCGACCGTGCGACAAAGGAATTTTTATGGCGCCCCGGCTTTGAAATTTATTATCCGAAAGGTATCGACGACGAGGATTACTGCGTTTATAAATTTACGGCCGAAACCGTCAATTATTACTTCGGGCTCAGCAACGTGACTCTGCCGATAGAGGAGCTGGAGTGAAATTTCGCCTGAGCCGCATTTATTTTTGGAAAAGAAAAAAGCCCGTTTTAGGGGCTTTTTATACTATTTTTCAATCTTCCTATAGACAACGTCTATAGGAAGATTCGCCGCTTCTGCGAAGCGGCGTGGCGGCTTAGCCGCCGAAAAAGCCGTACAATACTAATTCCGTCAAAGCCGTCGGCTTTGACATACCGCTTTTTAAGCGGTAATCATATATAGACAATGTCTATATATGATTAGGAATTAGTATTAACAGTGGTGCCGGCGGCGGGGGTCGAACCCGCACGGTATCGCTACCACCGGATTTTGAGTCCGGCACGTCTGCCAATTCCATCACGCCGGCGTGAAACTGCAAAAATAAGTATACCATAATTGAGGTTTTTCGTCAAGTAAAATCAGCTTTTTTTCAAAAAAAATTAAAAATTGCCTTGACATTTTAGTGAAAATGTATTAAAATTATAACGTGAATAAGTCTGTATCGCAATACATTTTTATACAGCTATTTATCATTTTTTACCAATCTTGGTTTACATATTATACTCCCCTTATACATTATTACTATTCCGAGGTATTTTTCACGATATATTTTTTGATTTAAAGTATTGACGATAAAATTTTGTGAATATTGATACTCTCAAGTCGGAGCGATACAGCCTTGTGCTTACCGCCTTTCTTGTCCTGCGCTGTTTTTGGGAGCTTTTATGAAAACCGGGACTTTTATAAAGGAGGAAGAGTACGTCATGGACATGGTACTTGCCATTGTGCTGATCGCTGCGGCTTTTGTTGTCGGCGCTGGTGCGGCGGGCTTCATCGCTTTCAGAATGGGCGTTGAACACCGCAAAAGAGACGCCGAGGCGCAGATTGAATCCGCCGAAAAGGAAGCTCAGCGAATCGTTGCCGAAGCGCACGAAAAGGCACAGACCGAAAAGAAAACAAAGCTGGTCGAAGCGAAGGACGAAATTTACCGCATGAGAGGTCAGGCGGAAAAGGAAATCCAGAAAATGAAGACCGAGACCGAAAGAGAACTCAAGGAACGCAGAAGCGAGGTTTCACGCTCGGAACGCAGACTTCAGCAAAAGGAAGAAAATCTCGACAAAAAGAATGACAAAATCGAAAAACTCGAAGAGAGCCTGACCGCTAAGAACAAAAAGGCGGAGGAAAAGCTCGCCGAGGCGGAAACGCTCAAGAAAAACCAGATGGATATTCTCGAAAGAATATCCGGCTTTACGACCGAACAGGCGAAAGACCACCTGCTTCGTATGCTCGATACCGAGCTTGACCACGAAAAGGCGATGCGCATAGTTGCTTTTGAACAGAAGATAAAGGACGAATGCGACGATAAGGCGAGAAGTCACATCGCTCTCGCGATCGCAAGACTTTCCGCCGAAACTGTTTCGGAAATGACGGTTTCCGTTGTTCCGCTGCCCAATGATGAAATGAAGGGCAGAATAATCGGGCGCGAGGGACGCAATATCCGCACGCTCGAACAGCTCACCGGAGTTGACCTTATTATAGATGATACTCCCGAAGCTATTACCCTTTCCAGCCACGACAAGGTTCGCCGTGAAATTGCGCGCATTGCGCTTGAACGGCTTATACAGGACGGCAGAATCCACCCGACCCGCATCGAGGAAATGGTTGAACGCGCTAAGCGCGATGTTGAGCAGAAGATTCGTCAGGAAGGCGAACGTGCTGTCCTTGAAACAAATGTAAACGGACTTAATCCTGAGCTTATCAAGCTGCTCGGACGTCTGTATTACCGCACTTCTTACAGCCAGAACGTTCTTGCGCACTCTATCGAGGTCGCGCACCTCGCGGGAATGATGGCGGACGAACTGGGCGTTGACGCAAATCTCGCACGCCGCGCAGGTCTGCTCCACGATATAGGCAAGGCGCTCAGCATGGAGATTGAAGGCTCGCACGTTCATATCGGCGTTGACGTATGCAGAAAATACAAGGAAAGCCCCGACGTTATTCACGCTATCGAGGCTCACCACGGCGACGTTGAGGCTCGCACCGTTATCGCCGCTCTCGTTCAGGCTGCCGACGCGATCAGCGCGGCAAGACCCGCGGCGAGAAGCGAAAACTACGAAAACTATATCAAGCGTCTTCAGAAGCTTGAGGAGATCTGTTCGTCCTATGACGGCGTTGATAAATCCTATGCAATTCAGGCGGGCCGTGAGATCCGCATAATGATCAAGCCTGACGTTGTTGACGACGACAAGATGATCGTTCTCGCACGTGAGATTGCTCAGAAGATCGAAAAGGAAATGGAATATCCAGGTCAGATAAAGATAAATCTTATCCGTGAAAGCCGAGTAATCGATTTTGCAAAGTAAAACCGAACAGAAAAAGGCTGCTGCAGCACAGGCTGCGGCAGCCTTTTTGTTTTGGAGGGGCGCACGCACTGCGAACGCCGCAGGCGGGAGCAGGAGAAGAGGGCGGCGAAGCCGCCCGACGGCGCGAGCCGCGAAGCGGAGAGCGGCGCGTGCGCGCAGTGTGGGAGAGCTGCTCGCTCGGACGGCGGCGTTTGTCGGGGTGAGATAGGCTGCGGGGAAATTGAAAGCCGCTGTGTGAGAGTTTTCGCCAAGCGCACGCCTCGTGAAGGGGCTTGGCGGTCAAGCCCGCCTTGCCCCTTCCTCGGCGTGCGCCGCGGCTTTCTCAATGCCGGCAATTCCGCAGCGCGCCGCAAAACGCCGCGAAAGCCCCGCCTGCGAAATCGGCGGGCAAAGGCAAGCTTAATCGGCACACTTAGCGTAACACGGGAAAACTGCGCGGCATGCCCAAAATACTTATGCGATAAAATCTACGCTTCGTTTATTGTTGCATTTTCCTAAAAATGAAAGTAATTTTGGACATAATTATCGAAAATGCATTGACTTTTTGTGAATTTTTATGTATAATGTATTCGAGTATAAGGGTTAGTGCGCTCTTTTTGCTCAAAAAAATGAATAGTAAAGGAGGTGCAGCGAATGGAAATGACCATGAGCGCGGTTTCGGTAAGCGTTCAGGTTCAGCCCGGAAGTTCTTCCGCTTCCCCCTCCGATTCGGGATTTTCAGAGGTTCTTACCGGCGTGAGAAGCGTGCAGACAACAGACAGCTCTTCTGTGCAGACCGATAATGCTGCGGAAAATGTTTCCGAAATGGTTCAGCATTCGGCGGAAGAAATGCCTGAAATTGAAAGTGTTAAGAACATTGAAAACGCTTTGCTCCAGCTTGTTAAGAGCCTGAACGGCGGCGACAGCAAACAGCAGGACAGCGTTATCCGCAGTCTGCTCGAAATTCTGAAGAAAATGCAGAAAGACGGCGGCGACGATGCAAAAGACATTGTAATTCAGCTTTTGATGTCCATGCTTGACACGCAGGCACCCGATATTCCGCAGATGTCAGCGGTTCCCGTGCGGTCTGTGGAGCCGACGTCGGAAATTGCCGAGGTTATCTCGTCTGTACAGACGGAAACGGCTGCAGTTGTTATGCCGGAGCAGATTGCTGTCATGCATGAGATTCATACGGACAGTACGGAAAACGAAAAGTCATTGCAGACGGACGAACAGCCTGCGGAGAGTGCCGAAGCTCAGCCGATACGCACAAACGAATCGCCTGAGAAGCTTCTGGATGAACTTCTTGCACAGGCGCGTAAGGAACTGGGACTGACAAAAGCCGAGGTTGTTCAGCGCCCGCAGCAGGAAAACGCTCCCGAACAGCAGACTGACCGGCCGCCGCAGCAATCGGCGCAGACAGCGGCAATGCGGCTCAATCATCGTGACGGAACGCAGGAGCTGAACAGTATTCTTCAGCCTGAAGAACAGCTTTCCGAACATCGTACAGAGGATACTAACGCGCAGAATGTCCAGCCTGTTTTTGTTCAGCAGGACGAGGTGCGCGAAGCTCCCGAAATAACCGACGAACCCGTGCAGGTACGCACAATTCCGCCAGAACGCCAGATTTCTGAAGAGATACTCTCAAAAACGGAAACTCTCAGCGGCGGCAGGACGGAGTTCACAATGGAGCTTAACCCTGAGAGTCTGGGAAAAATAACGGTTAGGCTCGTAAGCACACAGGGCAGAGTCGAGGTAAGCATTTCGGCGGAGAACGAATCTACAAGGCAGCTTCTCCAGTCGCGCGGCGAGCATATCGGAACAGCGCTCCGCGAAAACGGCGTAGAGCTTGAACGGTATCAGGTAATAAGCCAAAGCGATGACGCGCAGCTTATGCAGGACAATTATGAGGGCAGCAGCAAAAATCCGTACAGCCGCGGAGAACAGCAGCAGGAAACGGAAGACGACAGCGAAGGAGATTTTCTTGAACTTCTCCGACAGCTTTGATTTTTTCAGGAAAGGAGTGTAAGAATGGACGGAATAACACAGAGTATAAATACCCCGCAGGATATTTACGAAAAGTATAAGGATATGTTTACTACTGAAAAAAACAACCTTATAACAATGGATTCGTTTTATCAGCTTCTTATAGCGGAAATGCAGAATCAGGATCCGCTTGAGCCTACATCGAACACGGAGTTCATCTCGCAGATGGCGACATTTACCTCGCTTCAGGCGCAGCAGGATAACTTCGATATGCAAAAGCAGAATTATGCGAACTCGCTTGTAGGACAGATTGTTGCGGTTTCAGAGGACGGAACGAACCTTAAGCAGGGCGTTGTACAGTATGTTACATACGGAGACGAGATAAGAGTAAATGTTGACGGAAAGAATTACAGCTTAAGCCAGATAAAGCAGCTTTACGGAAAGGCGGATTCGGGCGAAGTCTCACAGATCGGCGATTACGGCGCATTTGCGGCGGGAATCCTAGGCAAGGACGTTACTGTTCAGGCGGCAGACGCGACCGGAAGCACGGTTTTCGACAAGGGTACTGTTTCCTCTATTGAAATTCAGGACGGAACGGTTCGCGTGATAGTAAACGGCTACGCTTATAATGTAACGGACGTTGTTGCGGTAAGTGAAGCGGAAAAATCCGAAGAAACGGCAGAAACCGACAGCGAACCGACGGAAAATGTCAGCGAATCGGCGGAAGACAATACAAAGACGGAAGAAACGGACAACACCGAAAATGCAGGAAATCAGACCGAAGCTCCCGTTGAAATCACCGAGGACGACGATATTGAGGATCTTACCGACGAGGACGATACCGACGCGCTTTATCAGCTTTTCGGCGAATAGGAAAGGGTGAAGAAAATGCTTATCAGCGAGTATCTTGCTCAAAGAAATGCGATAAGCGTTACTACGGGAGAAATCCGCGCGAACCCTACGGCGGCTAGGAAGCCGGAGGAAAGCTTTGCACAGGCGCTTAGCAATGAGCTGGGCAGACAGGTCGATTTTTCGGCGCACGCAATAAGGCGGCTTGAAAGCAGACGTATAGACGTACTCGAAAACGATAAGATAGAGCGGCTTAACCGCGGCGTTGAGCTTGCCGCAGAAAAGGGCAGCGAAGAGAGCCTTATTCTTGTGGACAGCACGGCTTTCGTAGTAAGCGTTAAGAACAATCGGGTTATCACCACGGTTGAGGCTGATGACCTGAAAGGAAATGTATTCACAAACATAGATTCCACCGTTATTATATAAATCGGACCAAGGAGCAATGCTCCGAGGAGATTTCTGCCGACCCGACCGACTGAAGGAAGGCGAACGGTGGCAGGAAAGGACATACCGTTATGATGAAATCACTTTATTCCGGTGTTGCCGGAATGAAAACACACAACCAGCGCATGGATGTTATCGGCAATAATATTTCCAATGTAAACACGACGGCGTTCAAAGGAAGCACGGTTACATTTAAGGACGTATATTATCAGACAAAATCAAACGCAAGCTCAGGCGACGCCACTTCGGGCGGAACAAATCCCACCCAGATAGGTTACGGCGCGCGTCTCGGCACGGTAAACCAGGTAATGTCGCAGTCGGGCTTCAACTACACCGACAACGTATATGACTGCGCGATCGAAGGCGAAGGCTTTTTCCAGGTGATCGATGAAGCGGGCAACATCTACTATACCCGCAACGGCGTTTTTTCCGTGGACAGCTACGGAAATCTCTGCGACCCCAGCGGAAATATCGTTCTCGGCGTTTCGGGCGACCCGTCCAACGTTGAAACGGGTCAGTCGCAGAGAATCAGACTTACCGTCCCCGCGGTCGACAACAATGTTGCGAGCGCTACAAAGACGGTAAACGGCTACGACGTTACAATTTCGGCAAGCACATACGGCGAAGAGGGCAACCTTTCGTTCACGATAGTGGATTCGGATGTTGCTTATGCGACAAAGAGCGGAAATAACCTTACTATTTATATGGATCTTGAGCAGGAATTCGGCGCGGAGGAATATGCTCAGATCATGGAGGATATTGCGAACGGCGCAGACCTCAGCGACGAGACTGTTCAGGAGGATATTCAGAACGCGTTCAACGCGGCGGTTGCCCAGTTCCAGGAAGCGCTCAACGACGCTATAGAAAAGGGCGGTCTTGGGCTTGAGGAAGGCGTTCTTCCCCTTAAGGTCGAGTTCGGCGCGATGCCCGCATATAACGAAGTTCTTGCGAAAAACGCTTCAAATACGCTTACTCTTTCTTACACCGATAATACTAATGCGACAAATCCAACGGAAAATATAATAGATATAAACTTTACGGCGGATGTTGCGGGTGAATTTGGAAATAAGTATGAGATTGATATGAAGACGGTAAGCGGTCAGACATCAGTTACCGCAAAGTGGAAGGGCGACGTTCTTACAATTATAGTTCCCGAAACAGGCGTAAACGTTGAAGATATTCAAAAGGCGATAGACGAAGCGGCAGGCGGCGAGGCCAGCAAGAATCTTACCGTTACCGTAAGCGAGGTTACTATAACGAGAGACGCCGACGGAACCGTTACCAGAGATACTACCGAGCTTGGCGAAACGGCGGATATTGATTTCAACTTCTATGACGCGCTCGGAAGCAGAACCGAACGCATCGGTCTTGACGGCGGCGCAGACAACTTCTTTGCGGATATGGCTACCGCGCTCAGCACAGTAACCATGACCGACGGACGCACTGCTGCGGAACAGACGGTTGCCGACCTTGAAACAGTTATGATTGACGACGACGGCGTTATTTACGGACGTCACGCGGTTCACGGGCTGCTTCTGCTCGGTCGTATCGACATTGCGACATTCGTAAACCCGATGGGTCTTGACCAGATAGGAACTTCACTCTGGCGCGAATCGCTTGCTTCGGGCGAGGCACAGATAAAGATACCCGGTTCGGACGGCGCGGGCAACGTTGTTTCAAACGCGCTTGAAATGTCGAACGTTGACCTCGCTCAGGAGTTCTCCGACATGATCATCACACAGAGAGGCTATCAGGCGAATTCGAGAGTTATAACCGTTTCTGATACAATGCTTGAAGAGCTTGTAAATCTTAAGCGTTAATTGCCGAGACGGCTGCGGGAGCTGAGTTTTCAGCTCCCCGGCGCGTCCCGTTAATGTCACAATTCGTCGGAATATCAGGGGGTATGTCTTATGATTATTCTTACAAGGCTGAACGGAAAAGAGCTTATGCTTAACGAGGGCATGATTGAAAACGTTTCGGAAACGCCCGACACCGTTATAACAATGTCAAACGGACACACATATATTGTTCAGGAATCAATGGAAGAGATTTTCCATAAGGCGGTGGCGTTCCGGCGTTACTGCAGACAGCGTCCCCGTGACGGCAAGGAAGGCTGAACGGGAACAAAATATATATAATTTTAGGAGGGACCCTTTTTGAACATTACAATAATTGTCGGCTGGGTAATATCGATAGGTCTGGTAATTTTCGGTATTCTTAACGGCGGTACCTTCGATATGTTCGTCGATGCTCCGTCAATCGCAATTACCGTAGGCGGTACCTTTGGCGTACTTATCGCTATTTCGCCCATATCAATGCTGAAAAATCTGCCGAAGCTGCTTAAGATTGCGCTTTTTCCGCCCAAATACGACCCGCGCAAGTACATAGATTCGCTTGTCGAATATGCGAAGATTGCAAGAAGCAAGGGGCTTTTAAGCCTTGAGGACAGTGCGAATAAGTGCGACGATCCTTTTATGAAGCAGAGCCTTATGCTTATTGTTGACGCGAACGATTCCGCAAAGGTGCGCGAAATGCTGGAGTCCTCGCTCGATTTTATGGACGAGCGTCATGCGGCGGGCCGTGAATTTTTCGCAAAGGGCGTGAGCATGGGTCCTGCATTCGGTATGTTGGGTACGCTTGTAGGTTTAGTTATCATGCTTAACAATATGGACAGCGGAGACCTTGGTAAGGCTATGGCGACCGCGCTTATCACGACGTTTTACGGCTCGCTGCTGGCGAACGTTCTTTTCACGCCGCTTGAATGCGCGCTGAAGAACGCTCACGACGACGAGATGTTCTGTATGCAGCTTGTTATAGAGGGAGTCATGGCTATCGCTGCCGGCTCAAATCCCCGCGTTATTCAGGAAAAGCTTGAATTTATGCTTGCAAAGAAGGATCGCAAGGGCGAGGAGTAATATTTTTTCGCTGATTTTTTCAAAAAATATTGCCAAAAGCGCAGAAATGTGCTATAATTATATGCTGATGTTCTATAATCAGCGGGAAAGGGGGCGGAATATTGTCCAGGAAGAAAAAACAGGAGGGCAAGAAGGGTCTTGACGAATGGATGGCGACCTATTCGGATATGGTTACGCTTTTGCTGTGCTTCTTTGTACTCCTTTACGCTTCGTCTACTCCCGATGAAACAAAGTTCCAGTATATTTTCCAGTCCTTCAATTCACAGGGAAGGTTTATAAACCCGTTTGTTACCGAGGATTATAATGAAGGCGACGATAAAACCGACGAAGATGAAGGAACTTCCGACGTTCCCGCAAACGCGGGGGAAGGTACTTCCGAAAATGTTGACGACGGTATCGGTCTGCCGAATAATTTTGATGAGCTTTTCGTCTGGATGCAGCAGAGCGCTGCAAACAGCAAATATTCCAATAATATAGAGGTCATTCAGACCTCGTCTTCCCGCTTACATATACGTCTTAACAACGCTATCATGTTTGAGGGGGACAGCGCTGTGCTGCTTCCTTCCGGACGTGAGGCGTTAAAGCAGTTTATGCCGGGCATAAAGGCGGTGCGTGATTATATCAAGAATATCCGCGTGCAGGGACATACCGCCGACGGGCTTTCCGCCGTAAACGACTGGGATTTGTCCGCAGCGCGCGCCTGCTCGGTAATCAAATTCATGGATTTCCAGTCCGCCGTTGACAGCGAAAAGTATATCGCGGAGGGCCGTGCAAACTATGATCCCATTGCCGATAACAGCACAGAGGAGGGGCGGCAGCAGAACCGCCGCGTTGAGCTTATAATAATACGCAATGATACCGCTGTTTCCGATACGGCTATAATACAGGATATTCTCCGCTATGACTATGGAATACTTCAGGCAGAAACCGACCCGACGGACCGTCTTGACGGAACGGGCGGTGTAAACGCCGACTCTATACAGCAGATCGTTGACAGTCTGGACGACAAATATTTCAGCGAGGAGCCCTTTGCTCCCGAAGATAATACCGATTACACCGGTCCGTCCTTTGGAAGCCCGCTGACGGGAATACCCGAAAGCGCGCTGCAGCCTGTCGAAGAAGATTCGGCAGAGGAATAAACAAACCGCAGAAATAGAGAAGAGAGGTGAACAAAATTGGCAGAAACTCTGACGCAGGAACAAATTGACGCCCTTCTTAACAGCGCGATGTCCGGTCAGGTCGTTGAATCTACGACCGAAAAGGCGCCGCCGGTAAAGGATTATGACTTCCGTTCACCGAAAAAGTTTACGAAGGAACGAATCAAGGTTCTCGACAGCATTTTTGACAATTACGCAAGACTGCTTTCCTCATATCTGACAGGTTTGCTCAGGCTTTATTGTAAAGTAACACTCGCTTCTATTGAGGAGCAGCGGTATTTCGAGTTTAACAACGGTCTTCCCGATTATGTAATGATGGGAACCGCAGAGCTTGGCATTCATGACGGAGATATCGACAGTACGCCCACAATCATACAACTTTCAAATTCTCTTACATATATATTAATAGACCGGCTTCTAGGCGGACGCGGAGAATATAAGGACGCAGACCGGGATTTCACAGAAATCGAAGTAAGCATAATAGAAAAAATCATCAACAACATGGCGGGACTGCTGCGTGAGCCGTGGGAGCCTTATGTAGAGGTAGCGCCCAAGGTTGTGAACGTTGAAACAAATTCGCGTGTTTTTTCCGCTGTGGATTACGATGACACCATGATAATCGTGTGTCTTGAGGTTGCGGTCAATGAAACGAAAACAATCGTTACAATATCCATGCCGGCACTCAATCTCGATGAGGTCATGCAGAAGTATGTGACAAAATCCGCCAGAACGGTTCGGCGCTTTGACGCAAACCGCGAGCAGGAACGCCGTGAAACGATAATGAAAGCGCTCAACGAATCTCCGCTTACCATTAAGGCGGTTCTCGGAGAGGTTTCGCTGGATGTGGCTGACATACTGAATCTTCAGGTGGATGATATTATCCCTCTTGACAAGAATATCAACAGCAACGTCGTGCTGAAAATTGAGGACAGACCGTGGTTCGACGGAAAGCTTGGCGTATTCAATCAGAGCAAGGCTGTGAAAATCGAGAATGTATATAGAATTGAGGTTTAACAGATGGACAATGTGAAAATTTCGGAGATTGAGAAAGACGCCCTTGGCGAGATAATGAATATAAGCATGGGGAGCGCCGCAACCGCCGCTTCCGAGCTGCTTAACGCAAAGGTATGGATAACCACGCCGCAGGTCGAGGTCTGCAAGCTTAAGGAAGTGCAGATCGAACGTCTTGAGCCGGCTATCTGCGTCAAGATCGAGTACATAAAGGGGCTTACCGGTTCAAACCTTATGGTTCTGCGGCAGGACGACGTGCAGCTTATTTTGAATCAGCTTATGGGCATGCCGCTTGTCGTTTCGAACGACTTTGAGTTCGACGAGCTTAATATAAGCGCCGTTTCGGAGGTTATGAACCAGATGATGGGAGCAAGCGCTACCGCGCTTTCAGACTTCCTCGGCGTAAGCATTGATATTTCCACTCCCACGCCCTATATACTTGATAAGATCTCGCTCAGCGATGTTCAGGAATTTAACTCCGACGACGAGGTCGTAGCGATCAACTTTGATCTTACCATAGACGGGGTTATCAAATCCGAGTTCAAATCTGTGATGAGCGTTGAGCTTGCAAAATATATTGCGGGAAAAATGCTCGGTGAAAAGCTGGGGAATGCCGCGGAGCCGGCGCCTCAGCCCGCAGCGGCAGCAGCTCCTCAGACCGCTCCCGCTGCTCCTCAGTCCGCGCCCGCGCAGCAGCCTGTTCAGACGCCTCCGCCTGTTCAGCAGCAGATTCCGCCGCCTATGCAGCAGCCTATGATGCAGCCGGGAATGATGCCCGGACAGGGCGCAATGCCGAACCCCGCTATGGGCTATGGTTATCCGCCGCAGTACGGCTATGGCTATCCTCCCCAGTACGGGTATCCTCAGCCGCAGCCGATGAATGTCCAGAATGTTCAGCTCGGCAGCTTTGACCCGCCTGAGCTTAACCTCACCGGCGAACAGAAGGATAACCTTCAGCTGCTTATGGGCGTGCCGCTTGAGATAACCGTTGAAATAGGCTCTGCAAAGCGCAAGGTAAAGGATATTCTTGAATTTACGCAGGGTACGATAATCGAGCTTGAGCGTCAGGCAGGCGCACCCGTTGATGTTGTTGTAAACGGAAATCTTATCGCAAAGGGCGACGTTGTCGTTATTGACGATAACTTTGCGGTAAGAATTACGGAAATAATCAAATCAAAATTTATAGATTCACTTAACAAGGAGTAAACCGACATGGACAAGAAGATTTTACTGGTGGACGACGCGTCATTCATGAGAATGCTTATCAAGAACACTCTTTCTCAGAACGGCTATACAAACATTCTCGAAGCTGAAAACGGGGAGGTTGCCTGCCAGGTTTATGACGCAGAAACCCCCGACCTCGTAATCATGGACATAACCATGCCGGTCAAGACAGGGATTGAGGCTCTCGGTGAAATAAAGTCGAAGCACCCGGACGCAAAGGTTGTTATGTGCAGCGCAATGGGGCAGGAAGCGATGGTTGTCGAGGCGATAAAGCTCGGCGCGCTTGATTTTATAGTAAAGCCCTTTAAACCCGACAGAATTTTAGCGACGGTTACAAAGGTTCTCGGTTAATTTCCGAAAGGAACGGTTTTATGCAAGTCCTATGGATAGTTGTTTCTTTTGCGGCGGTATTCGGGCTGCTTTTCCTGCTTTTGTACGGGCTTAAAAAGCTCAACAACGGCATCGGTGTAAATAACGGGAGCAAAATGCGCGTTCTCGACCGCGTTACGGTAGGTCGGGACGGTATGCTGCTTGTTGTAAGCGTCGGCGGAAAGCTTTTGCTTATCGGCGCAACTCCGCAGCATATCGAAAAGCTCGGAGAGCTTGATATGTCGCCGGACGAATATTCCTCGCAGCTTCGGTCGGAGGCGCAGCAGGGCGGCTTTGCGGCTGCTTTCGCCGCAGCGATGAACCGCAGCAGGCAGGAAAAGGAACGATCGGAAAAGGAATCGGAAGATGATTAAGAAAACGATAAAACAGAATAGAAAGCTGCTGATGAAATTTGTCGTTTCTTTTGTTATAACCGCTGTTATCCTCGCGGGCGGGTGTATTACCGCCTCGGCGCTGAGCGCGGCTGAACCGGGTTCTTCTGCGGAAACGCAGATACTGACTGAAAACCCTGAGGATGAGATTGCGGATACCTCGCTTATGCAGTCTGTTTTCGGGATTGACGGTTCACAGTCGCTCGAAATAATACTGCTTATAACTGTTCTTTCGGTAGCGCCGTCTTTCCTCGTAATGGTAACGTCCTTTACGAGAATTATAATAGTATTCAGCTTTTTAAGAAATGCCATGCAGACCCAATCAATTCCGCCGAACTCGGTGTTGACGGGGCTTGCGCTGTTTCTTACCCTTTTTATTATGTGGCCGACTTTCACGCAGATAAACGAAGAAGCGTATCAGCCTTACACTGCGGGAGAGATAACGATAACGGAAATGGCGGAGCGCGCGTCGAAGCCGCTTAAAACCTTTATGCTGAAAAACACCACAAATTCAAATATGCAGTTTTTCCTGGACCTTTCGGGGAAATCGGTATATGATGAGCAGCAGGATGGTTCCGCAGTCGACGCTGCACAGGACGAGCCTTTTATTGAAGATATTCTCGGACGGAATGCTGTAAATCTCGCTGAAACGGAGGCTCCGCTCACGGATTACACCGACCAGCTTGGGCTTGAAACGGTTATCCCCGCGTTTATCGTAAGTGAGCTTACGCGCGCGTTCCAGATGGGATTTCTGCTTTTCATACCGTTCCTGGTAATTGATATTGTTGTTTCTTCAACGCTCATGGCGATGGGTATGATGATGCTCCCGCCGTCCATGATCTCGATGCCGTTCAAGATAATGCTGTTTGTGCTTGTTGACGGCTGGCAGCTGCTTGTCGGAACGGTCGTTTCGTCGTTCAACGTCTAACGGAGGCTATTATGACCGAAGATCTTGTTTTGGAAATATTCACTGCGGCGGTAACGCTTGCGCTGAAACTTGCAGCGCCGACGCTTATTATAGCGATGCTGGTCGGGCTTGTTGTCGCTATATTGCAGGCGGCAACACAGGTTCACGAGCAGACGCTGACATTCGCGCCAAAAGCGGTAGTGGTGGCACTCGGACTGCTCGCAATGGGACCGTGGATGTGCAACAGCGTCATCGACTTTTTCAATTATATCATGGAGCTGATGGCAAACACGGCGTTGTAAACGGAGGACTTGGCAAAAATGGAGCTGTGGAATCTGATTCTGAACAATTTTATCGGATTTCTCCTCGTTCTCTGCCGCGTTACGGGAATTTTTACGTTTAACCCGATTTTTTCCCGTTCAAATGTACCGAACAGCGTGAAAGCGGGTATGTCCGTGGTGCTGGCAGTGGTTATGCTGCCGATTGTCGGAACGGTCACGCAGGTTCCCGATATTCCGAACGCGCTGTCGTTCGGGCTGATAATATTAAAAGAGCTTCTGGTCGGCTTTGTATTCGGATTTTTCACAAACCTTATGCTGACCGTTCTCATATACGCCGGCGAAATCATAGATATGCAGACCGGACTCGGCATGGCAAAGACGATGGACCCGACGACAGGCATAAATATGCCGATTTTTGCGAATATCTACTATTATATTTTTATATTGTACTTCTTTCTTACGAACGGGCATTTAAGCTATATAAAGCTGTTTTCCGTGTCGTATGAAACGATCCCGATGGGCTTTGCTATAACCGACGCGACGGTTGACCTCGCGCGTGTGCTTGTATTGTACCTCGGAACGGTCATGACCCTCGCGGTGAAGTTCGCGCTGCCGATAATTGCGGCGGAGCTTATAACCGAGATCTGCGTGGGACTTATGATGAAGGCTGTCCCCACCATTCAGGTCTACGTCGTGAATATCCAGCTCAAGCTCATTGTCGGGTTTATCGTGCTGGTCGCCGCGGCAAGACCTATGTCGGAATTTATCGAGAAGCTGCTCGGATACCTATGGGAAAATCTCTACGCGGCGGTCGGAAATTTTGTCTGATTTAAACTGAACTGCCCGAACGGAGTGATGCAATGGCGGGCGAGGAAAAAACCGAAAAAGCCACGCCGAAAAAGCGGCGTGACGCAAGAGAAAAGGAAGGCTCGGTTTTACAGAGCAACGAGGTCGTTACTGCGGTTTCAATACTCGGCGCGTTCGCTTCGCTTGCGGTTCTCGGCTCATATATGTTCATAATGCTGGAACGGGCGGTGCGCGACGGGATAAACGCCGTCGGAGAGCCGTTCGTGAACGAGATAAGCACCTATACCGATGTCTTTATCGGCGTAGTCGGCGCGTGCGCGGCGATCTTTCTCCCGCTTGCGGCGATAATCGCTTTCGTCGTTGTGATTTCGGTCATGGCGCAGACAAAGGGCTTATTCACAATGAAACCGCTGAGGTTCAAGTTCTCGAAGCTAAATCCGCTGAACGGGATAAAGAAAATGTTCTCGCTTCAGTCGATCGTTGGCATTGTAAAGGGAATAATTGAGCTTGCGGCGGTAATAATCGTCGCGTACGGTCAGATCGAATCGCGGATGACCGAAATAATAAGCCTTATCGATACCGAACCGATTTACGCGGTTTCATATATAGCAAATTCGATTTTTTCCATTGTCATGATCATGTGTATTATTTTCGTGTTCGTGGCGGCGGGAGATTTTCTGTTTCAGTGGTGGCAGTTTGAGAAGAATCTGAAAATGTCAAAGCAGGAAATCAAGGACGAGTATAAGCAAATGGAAGGAGACCCGCAGATAAAGGGAAAAATCAAGCAGAAGCAGCGAGAAATGGCACAGCGCCGCATGATGGACGAGGTTCCGAACTCGGACGTTGTTGTCAGAAACCCGACGCACTACGCGGTCGCGCTTAAATATGATATTTCCAAGGACGCAACGGCTGCTCCGGTGGTTGTTGCGAAGGGACAGGACGCGCTCGCGCTTAAAATAGTGTCGGTCGCGGAGGAACACGATGTGTATATAACCGAAAACCGCAAGCTTGCGCGGGAGCTTTTCGAGGTTCCGCTGGGCTCGCAGATACCGTCAACGCTTTTTGCGGCGGTAGCGGTCGTTATCACGGAAATGTACAACGCAAAAGGCAAAACTTTTACCGCGCCGGAAGAGGCGCTTAAGAAGAGATAAAGAGGTATGGAGGTGCGGCAAAAACAATGGTAAAAAAGATGCTGAGCAATGTTTTTGCCGTATTCGTTATTTTTATAGTTCTCGCGCTCATTATCCCGCTGAACCAGATATGGGACGGAGTTCTGCTGGACTTTTTGCTGCTGGTAAATATCGGGCTTTCGCTCGTTATCCTGCTTATTACCATGTACATAAAGGACGCTCTCAGCTTTTCGATATTCCCGACGATACTGCTCGTTACGACGGTTTTCCGACTGTCGCTCAATGTTTCGACAACGCGCGGCATTTTAAGCTCCGGCTATGCGGGTAAGGTTATCGAAACATTCGGCAGCTTTGTAATGGGCGGCGATCCCGTTGTCGGATTTATTATATTTATTATTATAGTACTCGTAAACTTTCTTGTAATCACGAAAGGTTCGGAACGAGTATCCGAGGTTGCGGCGCGCTTCACGCTCGACGCGATGCCCGGTAAGCAGATGGCTATCGACGCCGATCTGAATACAGGCGCCATAACTGATGAAGAAGCGAAGATACGCCGTGCGAACGTACAGCGCGAAGCGGACTTCTTCGGAGCTATGGACGGTGCCACGAAGTTCGTAAAGGGTGACGCGATAATCTCGATCGTTACCGCGCTGATCAACCTTATCGGCGGCGCGGTAATCGGAATGGTAAACGGCGGCGATTTCAACACGGTTCTTTCGACATATTCGCTTGCGACCGTCGGCGACGGTCTTTGCTCGCAGATACCCGCGCTGCTGATTTCCGTTGCAACAGGTATGGTAGTAACCCGTACCGCCAGCACAGGCAGCTTCAACGCGGACGTCAAGGCACAGTTCACCCAGAACCCGACCGTTATCATTATAACGGGTATCGTAATGCTTGTTCTCATGCTTGTTCCGGGCTTCCCGAAGCCTGTGCTCGCGCTGCTCGGCGCGGGGCTTATCTTCGGCGGTATGCAGCTGAATAAGTTTCAGAAGGCGGCGGACGAGGAAAAGCAGGCTGCCGAAGCGCGGCAGAAGCTTGAAGAGGCGAAAAAGCAGGCTCCCGCGACGGACAGCGATTATTACCGCGATATCGACAATGTTTTCAAGCTGCTGAACGTCGAACAGATAGAAATGGAGTTCGGCTACAGCCTGCTTCATCTTGTGGACGAGCGCAGCGGCGGAAACTTTATCGAGCGCGTCGTGCTTTTCAGAAAACAGTTTGCGCTTGATATGGGCATGGTTATCCCGTCCGTGCGAATGCGCGATAATCCTGACATAAATCCTAACCAATATGTAATAAAGATAAAGGGTGAGGAGGTCGCGCGCGGAGAAATCCTCGTTGACCACTATCTTGCTCTCGACAACGGCGACGTTACCAATGCGGTGGACGGTATCGACACAATCGAGCCGGCGTTTGGGATCCCCGCGCGCTGGATAAGCGAGGATAAAAAGGTAATGGCGGACGTTGCGGGCTATACTCTTATCGACCCTGTTTCGGTTATGATAACTCATCTTTCGGAGGTAATACGCAAACACTGCCATGAAATCCTCACTCGTCAGGACGTAAAGACCATGGTCGAGAATATCAAGAAGAACGATCCCACTATCGTCGAGGATCTTATTCCGAACGTGGTTTCCTACGGCTATCTCCAGAAGGTTCTTGCAATGCTGCTGAGCGAGGGTGTGCCGATACGCGATATGGAAACGATTCTGGAGGCGCTCGGCGATCATGTTTCCTCGATGAAGGATATAGATATTACCGTCGAGTATGTCCGACAGGCGCTAAAGCGCACCATTACAAGGCGCTTCGCCGAGGCAAATTCACTCCGCGTAATAACGATAGATCCGCGTATAGAGGATATGATTGTTTCAAGCGTGAAAAAATCCGACCAGGGCAGCTATCTTTCGATGGACCCCGATACGATACAGAAAATCGTTGCAAAAACAACAGACGAGGTGAACAAGATAAAGGATGTTATCCCGACGGTCATTGTTCTTACCTCGCCGATTGTCCGAGTTTATTTTAAAAAGCTCATCGACCAGTTCATACCCGGACTTACGGTTCTTTCTTACAGTGAAATTGACGGCTCAACGCAGATACAGTCGGTCGGAAGCATAAATCTCTGAAGCTAAGGAGGGTCGGCTCTTGAAAACGGAATTTGATGTTGTTCAGTCGATACAGGAATACCGCGCGACAGGCAATACCAATATAAGAAACGATATTGTTCTCCGTTATCTCGACGTCGTGCGGCTTATCGCGGTTTCTCTTAGGAATATTTATCTTAAATATGCGTCGGCGGACGATGTTATAAACGAGGGAGTGCTCGCGCTTATGGGCGCGATCGAAACCTTCGACCCGGAACGCGGCGTAAAGTTTGAAACGTATGCGAATCTGAAAATAAAGGGAGCGATAATCGACTATGTGCGGCGGCAGGACTGGGTCCCGCGGCAGGTGCGGCACTTCGGAAAGGAGCTTGACGGCGCGTACAGCGAGCTTTTCTCGAAGCTCGGCCGTCACCCGACAAACGACGAGATAGCCGAGCACATGGGCATTACAAAGGAAAAGCTTATGCGCGGCATGGCGGACGCGGCGGGCGCGATAACTCTTTCATTCGAGGAACTTCTCTATGAGGATAACTTCAATGTCGAGGGCGGAAAAACGGCTGACAGGCGGCTGTATGAACAGGAGCAGAAAAAGGTCATCGCGCAGGCGATCGACGAGCTGAACCCGAAAGCCAAGCAGGTCGTAACGCTGTATTATTACGAAAAGCTGAAATTTTCGGAGATAGGGCAGGTTCTCGGCGTTTCGGAGTCGCGCGTGTGCCAGATACACGCAAAGGCAATGCTTCAGCTTAAGCACGCGCTTACGCAGTATATTGAGCAGTGAACAAAACGTAAAATCCGGTCTATTTTTATCATTTTGTATATAACTTCGGCGAAGCTTGTTCATATTTTTTTAAAATATGAAGCGGAAAGGAAAAGGATATGCTAAGAGGCTTTTATAATGCGGCGCAGGGTATGCTGAACAAGCAGCGTGAACTCGACGCTATCGGCAATAACATCGTAAATGCGAACACGGCGGGGTATAAAAAGGATGAAATCGTACTCAGCACGTTTATGGACGAGATGATTCTTGTGAATGAGCGTAAGGAAACGTCGGGACATTTTCTCCAGACCTATGTTGACATCTCGAAAACAAACCTCGAACAGAGTAATTTCACTTTTACTGACAGTAATTTTGACGTAGGAATATACGGAAACGTATATTTCAACATTCGCGGTCAGGGCGACAACATTTATCAGACCCGCAACGGGCAGTGGGAGCTTGACGGCGAGGGTTATCTCGTTCTCGGGAAAATGGGGCGCGTTCAGGGAGAAAACGGAGACATTTACCTCGGAACGGGTGATTTTACTATTGAGAACGACGGCTCGATCTATGTGAACAACGAGCGTGTTGACGGGCTGCTTCTGACATACATTCCGCCGGACGCGGACGTTGAAAAGGTAGACAGCACTCTTATGCGCTACGACGGGGACGGAGCTATTCCCGCAGACGAGGTCTACGACGTTATACAGGGCTGCTGGGAGCACTCGAATGTTGACGGAAACAAGGAAATAACGCAGATGATGGAGGCGCAGCGGCTCTACGAGGCAAACAGCCGTATACTGCGTTATCTTGACAGTATAAACAGCAGAGCGGTTGAGATCGCTTCTATTCAGTGACACGAAAGGCAGGCTGAAATATGAATATTTCGTTTTACACGGGAGCTTCAGGAATGATCGCCGAGCAGAACGGCATGAACATTTACTCAAACAATATCGCAAATGTAAACACCGTGGGTTATAAGTCGCTTCGTCCGAGCTTTGCGGACTGCATTTACACGCAGCAGCGCAGGACCGAACCTGAATGGCAGACAGGACACGGACAGTACATAATGAAGACCGACTTCATGTGGGAACAGGGTACGTTCAATATGACCGAACAGGCGCTTGATTTCGCAATTCCGAACGACAATTTCTTTATGGTGCTTGACGAGCGCGGAGATACCTATCTGACGCGCGACGGTTCGTTTGAAATAACGCAGATAGACGACCATTGGGAGCTTGTCAGCGGACGCGGAGAATTTGTTCTCGACAATGAAGGCAATCATATTATCGTTCCGTTCGTGACCGCCGAGCGCAATATAACCGACGAGGACGGCGTTGTTGTCGGCACGGAGGAATATGAAACGAATGAGATAGACTACGATACGCTTACGGATATGATCGGACTTTTTGAGGTTGACAACAACTGGGGGCTTGAACAGGGCGAGGACAATCACTTTGTTGTGACTGACCGTTCGGGCGAGCCGCGCGCTTCCGATGACAGGGAGATACTGCGTCAGGCGCTTGAAATGTCCACGGTTGACCTTGCAAGCGAAATGGTTCATCTTATTGAAACGCAGCGTTCGTATCAGCTCAGCGCGCGTGTGGTAACGACTTCCGACGAGCTTATGAGCATTGCAAATAACCTCAGAGGATAATTTCTTCCGGAAAGGATTGATTTATTTGGCTATTGAAAGCTATGAACAGCTCGGCGCAATGGAAATCGATGTGCTTACCGAGGTAGGAAATATAGGTTCGGGAAATGCAGTGACTGCATTTTCCGCTATGATAGGAAGGGCGGTCGATATTCAGGTACCGGCTGTAAAGCTGCTTGATTTTCAGACGGCGATCGACTTCGCGGGCGGCGCGGAAAAGCTTGTCGCAGGGATCCTTGTGCAGATTTCGGGCGACATTGAGGGAATGATGCTGTTCCTGCTTGAGCAGGATATGGTTGACCTTATCGTTTCCACATTTTTCGGTCAGAACACAATAAGCCTGCTTGAGCTGACGCCCGACATGTCTTCCGCACTCACTGAAACTGGCAATATCATGTCCGGTTCGTACGTCAACGCTATCGCGGAGCTTGCGCAGATGAAAATAAACGTCGGCGTGCCGATGATGTGTGTGGACATGATAGGCGCAATAATGAGCGTGCCGGTAAGCATTATCGGTGAGATGAGCGACAAGCTGCTTTTTATCGACAGCTATCTGATTATTGACGGTTCAGAAATAAAATCGAAAATGATGCTTCTTCCTACGGTAAATTCACTCGACACTCTTCTAAAAAAACTCGGGGTGACAGCATGAGCCAGAAATTCATTGTCGGGATATCCGATTGGAAGATATGCGGACGCGACGATATTCTCGTGACCTACGCGCTCGGTTCATGTATAGGCATCTGTCTTTATGATAAGATCACTGGACTTTCGGGACTTTCGCATATAATGCTTCCGGACAGCAAGTCTATTGCGGGCGGCTCGGCAACTCCCATGAAGTTCGCGGATACTGCCATTCCCGCCATGCTTTCGGCAATGCGCGCAAAGGGCGCGTGCGCGGGCATTACTGCAAAAATTGCGGGAGGAGCTACAATGTTCCAGTGCAACGGCGCGCAGTTCAATATAGGCGAGCGGAATATCGCGGCGGTAAGGGCGGTTCTCGGTGAGCTGCGTATTCCGATAATTGCGGCAGACACCGGTCTTAATTATGGACGAACTGTAACGTTCTATTCGGAAAACGGCGCGGTCGAGGTCAGCTCTACCGTGCGCGGTAAGAGTGTAATATAGCTTAGGAAAAGGTGTTGACCGCATCTAAGGCGGCGGGAAACATCATATATTCAGCAGGAACGCAGTCCCGCAATGAATACGCCGGGAGGCTTAACGCGGATATTGAAGCGCCTCGGAGGAAACGGTCTTGAATAACAGAATAAAAGAGATAGAGCGGCTTTTCGACGGTATCATTGACGGGCTAAAACAGCCTAACGGTGAGAGTCCTGCCGCTTCTTTTTTAAACACGAACAGCAAATCCGGCATTATAGTGAACATAAGGGTCGGAGAGGACGGGCTGAGCGCGCTTATATGCGCTGAAACGTCGGATCCTACGCGCAGAAGTTATCCAGTGGAGATCCTTAACAGCGCGATACGCGAAAAGGGAGTTGTTTTCGGAATTGACGCCGAAAAGCTGCTTGAAATGGCGCTCGGCGGCGTCTGCAACACCGAAGTTGAATTTGCGCGCGGAAATGCGCCTGTGGACGGCGGCGATGGGAGGATCGTTCCGTTGATTGAGCTGCCTGAGGAAGGAGAGCTGTATCCGGTTAAGTCGGGAACGGCGCTTTGCATGATAGAACCGCCGACTCCGGGAACAAACGGAACGGACGTTTTCGGAAATGTTATCCGTGCAAAATGCGGCAGACCCTGCACAGCTCCAACGGGCGCGAATACATGCCTGAGCTCTGATGGTACCCGTATTGTTGCGGGAATATCGGGTACGCTTGCGCTGCGCGGCGGGCGCTACTGTATGAGCGACGAATTTATCTTTGAAGGGGATGCTGACCGAAAAAACGGCAAGCTCGACTTTTTCGGAAATATAACCGTACACGGAAATGTTTACAAAGGCGCAGATATACGCTGCGGCGGCAAAATCAGAATTTACGGCTCGGTTTCGGACGCGGAGCTTTCCGCAAAAAGCGTTGAGATTGCTGCCGAATGTATTAATACCCGAATGACCGCAGAGCGCATGGTTCTCGCGGACTGCCGTGAATGCGGGATACGATGCACGGGAACGATAAAGTGCGGTTCTCTTTACGAATGCGATGTTGTGTGCGACGAGGATATTTTCTGTACGGAAAACTACGGCGTTATACGCGGCGGAAAAATCGACTGCACCGGACATATCGTCTGCGCTTCCGCAGGGACGAGAATGCATGAAAAAACCGACATTATTCTTGGTAATGCGGCGCGGCTTGAAAGAGAGAAAACAGAGCTTGAAAAAAGGCTGGCAAAGATAGGCGCGGAAATAAGCAAAATTGAGGAAAAGCTTAGTGATAGCGCTGATTCCGACAATCTTTCAGAGCATGACCGAGAGCTTGTCGCTGCAGCGCTTCGCATAAAAAACCGCCGAGAAGGGGAACGCGAATCTATCTCGTCAAGAATTGTAAAGATAACAGAAATTACTTCGGGCGCAGGCGGTTCCTCGCTTCGCGCGGCACGGGCGCTGCATCCCGGTATCAAGATAACGATCGGCGGGTATCACCGCGAGGTTGAAAAGGAATATGCGGGTGCGAAGATCTACGGGAACCATCTGGGGATCGTGATTTCGTAGGGGATGCTTCAGAAAAAGCGGCGGCGTACGCCGAGAATGGAGCAAATCAGGCTGTTTGACAGCATGCGGCGGCTCTTTAGGTTATTCATGAGGCGGACGCTTTGCAATAGAACTAACGCGGCGGCTTTCAACCTGCCCTTCCATTTCGCACTTTTCTGAACGCCGCCTCTCAACACGAGCAGCGCTGTCAGCGCACTTGCGCGGCGCGCCGCATTCGGCTTCGCCGAATGCGGCAGGCGGCGAAGCCGCCTATGCATGATGCCCGCTTTGCGGGCATCATGCGCGCCGCGCAGCTTCCCCGTTTTAACTATCCATTAAATTAAATCGCTCCTGTTTCCCGACGATTTGCACTAACCGTCCAACGCGGCGTTTTGGCGGTCATGGTTATATTATCGGCATTGTAAAAGCCGCGGCGGCGTTTTTTGCAAGCACACGCGCCGTCTGCGGGACGCGGGCACCTTTGAAAAGCGCTTGTAATCATATCTCCGCAAATGTATCTTTTTTGTACATTTTCGGGTGTTTGTATGTTTACGCATACCAAAGCGCTTGATATAATTAAAATAATCTCCTGTATTCTATGTATTTTTGTACAAAAATGTTCAAATTTACTTGATTTTTGCGCCGCAATATAGTATAATAAGAGAAAAGTATGGCTTTTTCACATTTTGTGCAGGATAAATATACAGAAAAGAGATCAAAGTTATGAAGGGAAAATATTCCGAAAGCGCGCCGCTTTACGCCGGTCTTCTCGGCGCCGGCATTGTTGCGGCAATTGTCACGTTTATAATAGTGTTTAACTCCGCGTCAAGCAGCTATAAACCGCAGGGAAATCCTGCTCAGTCCGACTCGCAGGCGTCCGAGCCGCCGTCCGGTTCATATGTACCCGATCAGGGAACCTCAGAGGAGATGAAGGACGCCGCTATCGAACTTCTTTCCGGAAACCACGAGGTTCTTCGCCTGTTCTATACAAGAGGACTTGATCACAAAGACGAACCCTACGGAAACGCTCCCGAGGACGGATATTATACAGTAGACAGTGAGGAATACACCTCCCTCTCACAGCTTGAAGAGCTTGTAAACAGCATATTCGTGTCTGATCAGGCAAAGATAATACTGGAAAATTCGCTCGGCTACGGTCCGATATATAAGGAGCGCTATAACGGCGCGCTTGGAATAATCGAAAATTTCACCCCGATGGAATATGATATTTCCTGGGAAAATCCCGACTTTTCAATAAATCCGTCAAGCGATGAGAAATGCGTTCTTAGGGTAACACTCCACGGCAGGGACAGCGGCGAGGATGTCGTCCGAGAAGGTGAAATGATTAAAACGGACGAGGGCTGGAGGCTGAAAACGATCATTTTCTGATTCTGAAAGGCTGGATATAATGGCAGATAACAAAAAGGATAATCCGATTGCCGTTTATGCCGTCGTAAGTCAGATTGCATTTATCGTTCTCGCTCCGCTGCTGATTTTTGTAGTCGGCGGTTCGTTTCTCGTTGAATGGCTCGGCTGGGAATCGTGGGTAAAACTTATTTTTATGGGAATCGGCATTTTAACAATGCTCGCAGGTTCTGTACAATACCTCAAGAAGCTTATAAAAATGTTCGACAAGAACGAATCGGGAGTCGGAACAAGCGAGGTAAGGCACGAGCGTCGAGACCACGATTATTACGACGACAGTATCAAGAAAAAACGGCTATGAAAAATAAAAATCAATCGGTGCGGGAATTGAAAAAAATGTTTCCTGCGCTGCTGATATATAACGGGCTTCTGCTCGCCGGAATAACGGCGGTCGGCTTCATTGCCGGCTTTGACTGGCGGCTTTATACCGGCGTGCTTGCCGGAAATGCGCTTATGACGGGAAATTTCCTTCTTATCGGCGCAACGGCAAACAGAATACTTGCAAGCAGGAACAGCAATAGGGGACGTTTCTTCGGAAATCTTTCCTATGGTCTGCGTTATATCGGAATATTTGCGGTTCTTGCAATTTTGCTTACATTTGAGCTTATTTCGCCGTTTACAGCGGTTATCCCGCTGTTTTATCCGAAAATTTATTACACTTTAGACGCTCTTCGTCATAGTTCGGAAGAGTGATGAAAGGAATGATATTTTTGACGGGAATGTCGCTTATCGCCGAAGAGGCGCGGACCTTTACCATTGAAGGTCCCCTTAAATCCATTTCATTTGAGCTTTTCGGAAAAGAATGGATAATCTCCGAATCAGTGGTTATGCAATGGGTAGTTCTGATTGTACTCGGAGTTTTGTTTTTTGTATTCGGGCGCAACCTGAAGGTCGTTCCGACCTCGCGCAGACAGGTTATTGCCGAATGGGTAGTAACTCTGTTCGAGGGTCAGGTAATCGGGACGATGGGACAGAGCTATAAAAAGGCGTATACGCCGTATATCGGCAGCTTGTTCTGCTTTATTGCTGTTTCGTGCCTTATGGGTATTTTCGGACTCAGAAATCCGACGTCCGACCTGTCCGTAACGCTTTCATGGGGACTTATAACGTTTGTGCTTGTGCTTTACAATAAGCTCAAAACGGGCGGCGTAAAGGGCTATTTAAAGAGCTTTTTCGAGCCTATGCCGTTTATGCTTCCGTTTAATATCATAGGAGATTTCGCAAACCCTATTGCGCAGTCTCTGCGTCTTTTCGGAAACAATATTTCCGGCATGGTTATCGGCGGTCTTGTTTATTTTGCACTCGGCGGCTTTGCGGCGGGACTTCTTTCGATAGGCGTTCCCGCGGTTCTTTCGCTGTATTTTGATTTCTTTTCCGCGATTATTCAGTCGTTCATTTTCATAACGCTTACGATGTCGTACGTTTCGATGGCTGAAGCATAAAATTTGTTTTTAAGGCGGCAACGCTTTATATAAATAAGGTATCTTTAAAAAACGGAGGATAAATTTATGGAACAGGCAATCGTACTCGGAGCATCGGCACTGGGCGCAGGTATCGCTATGATCGCGGGTTTAGGCCCCGGTATCGGTGAAGGCTACTGCGGCGGTAAGGCAGTTGAGGCTATCGGCAGACAGCCCGAAGCAAGCGGCGCTATCACAAAGCAGATGATCATCGGCGACGCGCTTGCTGAAACGACAGGTCTTTACTCACTTATTATTGCGCTTCTTTTAATGTACGCAAACCCCTTTATCGGTCAGCTCGGTTAATTCGGCGAACCGTGAAAAACGGGTGCGGCTGTTCCCATGAACCGCCGGATCTACATGAAAGGAATGGCATATAAATGAGTATGAGGCTAATGGCTCAGACGCTCGAGCTTGTCAACATCAACACCGACACCATCATATTCACGCTCATAAACACGCTTCTTATTTTTCTTTTGTACAAGTTTCTTCTGCATAATAAGGTCATGGCGATTCTTGACGAGAGAAAAAAGAAGATAAACGAGCAGATGGACGCGGCAAAGGCGGCGCAGGAAGAAGCGCAGGCGGTCAAGCAGGAATATACCGAAAGACTCGAAAAGTCTAAGGAGGAGGCTGCGCAGATCGTTTCCGACGCGGTTAAGCGCGCCGGAGAACGCGAAAGCGAGATAATCTCCCAGGCGCACGAGGAAGCTGCCGAGCTTAAGCAGAGAGCTGAGGAAAGTATTGCGCTTGAAAAGAAAAAGGCGCTCAACGAAATTAAGGATCAGATCTCGGATATCGTTATTCTTGCGAGCGAAAAGGTCTGTGAAAAGGAAATTTCCAAGCAGGATAACGAAAGCCTTATCAATAAATTCATTGCAGAGGTAGGAAATGAATAAGGCGCTTCCTGACCCGGAAAGGAGAAACACCGGAAATGGCAGGACTGGTTGAAAAAAATTACGGCGACGCGCTGTTTGAGCTTATTTCCGAGGAAAACCCCGGAAAGCTTGCTGAAGTGCGGGATGAAATGTCCGTCGTAAATACTATTCTTTCGGATTCGCCGGAGCTTGTAAGGCTTATGAAGACCCCGACCGTTGAAGCGGAGGAGAAGCTCGCGTTTATGAGCGAGCTGTTCAAGGGCAAAGTTTCGGATTATACCTACCGTTTTCTCATGGTACTTACCGAGAGCGGGCGCATTTCCGAATTTGGCGGCATATACCGCTATTTCAGCGCGCTTTGCAATGAAAAACTGGGAATTGCCGAGGTGACCGTCATTACGACCGAGCCGCTTGAGGACTCGATGAAGGCTAAAATAAAGCTGAAAATGACGCAGATCACGGGGAAAACTATTGTTCTTAAAGAACGCACCGACCCCTCTATTATCGGCGGTATCGTGCTCAAATACGGTGACCGCAGCTTTGACGGAAGCGTTAAGGCGCGTCTCGACGCAATGAAAAAGGAAATCGGGAGCGTTATCTCCTAAGCATTATCCCACAGAAAGGAATGATACGAAAAGATGGAATTACGTCCTGATGAAATAACAGGAATTATAAAATCCAGGATCAAGGCGTTTGAATCAAAGATCCAGCTTAACGACACAGGTACGGTTGTTACTGTCGGCGACGGTATTGTACGTATTCACGGGCTTGACAACTGTATGAATAATGAGCTGCTTGAGTTTGAAAACGGCGTTCAGTGTATGGCGCTCAACCTCGAACAGGACTTTGTCGGCGCGGTTATGCTCGGTTCGGACGCAGAGATCAAGGAGGGAGACACTGTAAAGAGAACGGGCAGAATCATTTCCGTTCCCGTTGGCGAGGCGCTCCTCGGACGTGTTGTAAACTCGCTCGGTCAGCCTATCGACGGAAAGGGTCCGATCATTACGACTGAGACCCGCCCGATCGAAAAGATTGCTCCCGGTATCATCACGAGAAAGTCGGTTGATACCCCGTTACAGACAGGCATCAAGGCTATCGACTCCATGATACCGATAGGACGCGGACAGCGTGAGCTTATCATCGGCGACAGACAGACTGGTAAGACCGCTATCGCTATTGATACTATTATAAATCAGAAGAATGCCGGCGTGCTTTGTATCTACGTTGCTATCGGTCAGAAATCCTCGACTGTCGCTACAGTAGTTGAACAGCTCAAGAAGGCTGGCGCTATGGACTATACTATCGTTGTGTCCTCGACGGCTTCCGAGCTTGCGCCGCTTCAGTATATCGCACCGTATGCGGGCTGCGCTATGGGCGAATACTTCATGGAACAGGGCAAGGACGCGCTTATCGTGTATGACGACCTCTCGAAGCACGCGGTTGCTTACCGTACGCTTTCCCTGCTGCTCAAAAGACCGCCGGGACGTGAGGCGTACCCCGGAGATGTATTCTATCTGCACTCCCGTCTGCTCGAACGCGCGGCTAACCTTAATGAAGATTACGGCGGCGGCTCGCTTACCGCGCTTCCTATTATTGAAACACAGGCGGGCGACGTTTCCGCCTATATCCCGACCAACGTAATTTCGATTACCGACGGTCAGATATTCCTCGAAACCGAGCTTTTCAACTCCGGTATCCGTCCTGCGGTAAACCCCGGTATTTCCGTATCGCGTGTAGGCGGTTCGGCTCAGATAAAGGCGATGAAGAAGGTTTCGGGTACTTTAAAGCTCGAATATTCGCAGTACCGTGAATTACAGGCGTTCTCGCAGTTCGGCTCCGACCTCGACGCAGATACGAAAAACCGTCTTGCAAAAGGTGAACGTATCGTTGCCGTGCTTAAGCAGCCGCAGTCCTCGCCGCTTAGCGTTGAAGACCAGGTAATAATCATCTATGCGGTAATCAACAACTTCCTTAAGAACATTCCCGTTGAAAAAATCAGTGATTTTGAAACGGAGCTGTTCCGCTGTATTTCGGAAAGACATTCTGAAATCACGGACAGTATACGCAAAAACAAGGTGCTTACTCCCGAAAATGAGGAAGCGCTGAAAAAGGTTCTCACGGAATTTGCGGAGAAGTATTGCTAAGATAAATATATGTCTTTTTCGGAATTTTTCTGAAAAAGATGTGGTTTTTGAATCATATTTTATAAGAGCAAAGGCGTGAAAGGAGCTACGTATGAACAAGGCCGCATTTGTATTAAGCATTGTCGCAATCAGCATTTCTGCGCTTACAGCCCTTGCGGCTGTCGCAGTTTATTTTGCCAAGAAGGTTGTATATATCGAAAGCGATTGCTGACGGAAGGGTGTGATTTTACTTGGCAACAGGCAATATGAAGGACATAAAGCGCCGCATACGCAGCGTAAGCTCTACCCGGCAGATAACAAAGGCGATGGAGCTTGTTGCGTCCTCAAAGCTGCGCCATGTCAAGCAGAGGGTTGAGGCGGCGCGCCCCTATTTTGAAGCACAGTATGAGCTTATGTCGCAGGTAGCGTCGGTAAAAAAGGATTTTACAACAGTTTTTACCGAGGAAAGACCTGTGAAAAGGCGGCTGTTTATTGTTATTGCGGGTGACAGAGGACTTGCCGGAGGATACAACTCCAATGTGCTTAAGGCTGCCGCGGCGGCGCATGAAAATGACACGGAAAAGCCTATGATAATCGCAATAGGGAAAAAGGCGGTCGAGTATTTCGAGAAGCGCGGCTATGAAATGGCGGGGTGCTATCCCTGCTTTGCGGAGCATGCGAAGACCGCTGACTGTGCGAATATAGCAGACCATGTGACAGAGCTGTTCAGAAACGGACAGATTGACGAGGTAGAGCTGTTCTACACGGCGTTTGTTTCGCCGCTCGTTCAGACTCCCGAATGCATAAAGCTGCTGCCGGTATCCGGTCTCGGTGCAGAAGTTGACGAGGACGCTCAGTTTATTAACTATGACCCGTCGCCCGAAGCGGTTTTCAACCGTATCGTTCCGAAATTTATTATGAGCATAATAAACTGCGGCGTTGCGGAATCATACGCATCCGAACAGGGCGCGCGGCGCACAGCTATGGAAAGTGCAACAGATAACGCCGACCAGATGATCTCTGACCTGTCTCTTATTTATAACAGGGCAAGACAGGAAAAGATCACAAATGAGATAAACGAAATTGTATCGGGCGCGAATGCCCTTTAAACCCGTATTACGCTTATCCTAAACGAAAGGATTGGACAAAAAGATGGCAGAAAAAAACATTGGCACTGTCGTTCAGATAATCGGAGCAGTTCTCGATATAAAGTTTGCGCCCGACTGTCTGCCGAATCTGCTCAATGCGATTGAAATTGACAATAACGGACAGAAGCTCGTTGTTGAGGTTGCTCAGCATATCGGCGACGACGTTGTCCGCTGTATCGCAATGGGAAGCACCGACGGTCTTGTAAGAGGCATGAAGGCGCTTGACACGGGACATTCTATAACTGTTCCTGTCGGAAAGGAGACCCTCGGACGTATTTTTAACCTTCTTGGCGAGCCGGTTGATAACCTTCCGCCTCCGCAGACGGAGGAGCGCTGGGAAATCCACAGAGAGCCGCCTTCATACGAGGAGCAGGTTGCTTCCAATCAGGTTCTTGAAACGGGAATCAAGGTCGTTGACCTTATCGCGCCGTACCTCAAGGGCGGTAAGATAGGTCTTTTCGGCGGTGCGGGCGTTGGTAAGACCGTCCTTATCATGGAGCTTATCAACAACGTTGCTAAACAGCACGGCGGACTTTCCGTTTTTACGGGTGTTGGCGAGCGTACCCGTGAGGGCAATGACCTGTACAACGAAATGAAGGAATCGGGCGTTATCAACAAGACGGCGCTGGTTTACGGACAGATGAACGAGCCGCCCGGAGCAAGAATGAGAGTCGGTCTTTCGGGACTCACGATGGCGGAATATTTCCGCGACCACGAGGGACAGGACGTACTTCTCTTTATCGACAATATTTTCCGTTTCACTCAGGCGGGCTCCGAGGTTTCGGCGCTGCTCGGACGCATGCCCAGCGCCGTAGGCTATCAGCCTACGCTTGCCACCGAAATGGGCGCGCTTCAGGAGCGTATTACTTCCACTTCAAAAGGCTCTATCACGTCGGTTCAGGCGGTTTATGTACCTGCCGACGACCTTACCGACCCTGCGCCTGCGACGACCTTCGCGCATCTTGACGCAAAGACGGTTCTTTCGAGAAATATCGCTTCAATGGGTATCTACCCTGCGGTTGATCCGCTCGACAGTTCTTCAAGAATACTTACTCCCGAAATTGTCGGACAGGAGCACTACGAAGTTGCGCGCGCGGTTCAGTCAACTCTTCAGCGATATAATGAGCTTCAGGATATTATTGCAATTCTCGGTATGGATGAGCTTGACGATGACGACAAGCTGACGGTTGCCCGTGCAAGAAAGATCCAGAGATTCCTTTCCCAGCCGTTTACCGTTGCGGAACAGTTCAACGGTATGCAGGGTAAGTATGTCCCCTTAAAGGAAACTATCCGCGGTTTTAAGGAAATCATTGAGGGCAAGCATGACGACCTCCCCGAATCGGCTTTCTTATTTGTCGGAACCATAGACGAGGCTGTTGAAAAAGCAAAACAGCTGCAATCCTGAGAAAGGAGCCGATAAATGACTCCCTTTAAATTGCAGATTATCACTCCCGATGGGGTGTTTTTCGACGGCGAGACCGACAACCTGGTTGTTCGTACAACTGTAGGCGATAAAGGTATTCTTGCGCACCATGAGCCTTATGTTGCGGCGCTTCCTATAGGGAAATTCAAGATTAGGCTTGACGGCAAATTCCGCTACGGCGCTATAGCGTCAGGCGTTGTCAAGGTCAGCAGAGACAAAACGGTCGTTCTTGCGCAGAGCTGTGAATGGGCGGACGAGATTGATATTGAACGAGCGGAACGTGCTAAGGAAACGGCAGAACACAAGCTCTCCTCGCCCGGTTCGGATCAGGAGCTTATGGTCGCGGAATACAAGCTAAAGCGCGCTCTTAACAGAATTGAGACCTCAAAGCTTAAATAACATATACGGGCTTCCGATTTTTCGGAGGCTCGTTTTGTTTTGCGCACGTCCTGCATTTTGCCGAAGGCAAAATGCAGGACTAGAGGGCGGCGAAGCCGCCCTCTTCCGTGAACCGCGAAGCGGCGAGCGGTGCGTGCGCGCAGTGCGGTATGGCAGCGCAAGGGTAAGGCGGCGTTTTGCGTAATGAGGGATACTGCCGGGCAATTGAAAGCCGCCGGATACGTGGTCAAACCAACGCAGCGGCTTTTGCGATGTTGGCGGTATATCTGTATCCGGTAAAACGCCGCATTAGTCATTATTGTGCAGACGGAATGGTTTCATGGTTAGTTTAATCGGGTAAACTCAGCAAACGTTGGAAGCTGCGCGGCGCCATGCTGCCCGCAAAGCGGGCAGCATGCATGGGCGGCGGCTACGCCGCCGCCTGCCGCATTCGGCTTTGCCGAATGCGGCGCGCCGCGCGTGTGAATTGACTGCGCTGCTCGTGCAGGAGGCGGCGTTTGAGAAAGTGCGAAAGGGAAGAACAAATTGAAAGCCGCCGTGTGTGCTTTTCGCCAGGCGATCTCTTCATTAAGGAGTCCGTTTGGCTTCGTCAACCGCCAAGGGCTCCTTACTCAGCGGTCGCTGCGGCTTTCTCAATGCCGGCAATATTTCCCTTGCCGCAAAACGCCGCTGCTAAAAAAATACAGCCGCGAAATGTGCGGCTCGCAGAAGGACTGCTCCGCAGTCCTCTATGCTCGCCGCCTTAGAGGCGGGAACATTCTTGCCTAAGTTATATTCCATTCACCATTTTTCAACAGTAAGAAGACGTTATCCTGCACAAAATATCAGGGTTTATTTTGTTGTATTTGTAAAATTTCGTGGTAACGTTTTCATCTATTGATATTTTTTGCTAAATGTTATATAATGAATATGTTATATCGGTTGTGGAAAGCCGAAATGCGCTTATTACCCGATAGTGTGCGCACTTGAAAAATCTGCGCACTTTTTACTGATTTTTAAAATAAGGAAGGACAGGTATCAATATGAAATTTGGCTATTTTGATGATGCGAATAAGGAATACGTCATTACTTCTCCACGCACCCCCTATCCGTGGATAAATTATCTCGGAACACAGGGCTTCTTTTCTCTGATTTCCAATACGGCAGGCGGCTACAGCTTCTACAAGGACGCAAGACTTCGCCGCATTACCCGTTATCGCTATAACAATGTTCCCGTTGATATGGGCGGACGCTATTTCTATATCAATGACGGCGGACATGTATGGAATCCCGGCTGGTCGCCTGTAAAGACTGAGCTTGACAGTTACGAATGCCGCCATGGTATGGGTTATACCATTATAAAGGGCGAATCAAAGGGTGTTGAAGCAAAGGTTACTTTCTTTGTTCCCCAGGATTTCAACGGCGAGGTTCAGAAGGTTACGATAACTAACAAGACAAACAGCTTCAAGAAAATCAAGCTGTTCAGCTTCCTTGAATGGTGTCTCTGGGACGCAAACGATGACACCACTAACTTCCAGAGAAACTTCAACACGGGCGAAGTTGAGATCGAAGGCAGCACAATTTATCACAAGACCGAATATAAGGAACGCCGCGACCATTTCGCTTTCTATTCCGTAAATGCGAAGATCAACGGCTTTGATACTGACCGCGAGAGCTTCCTCGGTCTGTATAACGGCTTCGGCGAACCCAAGACGGTTATGCAGGGAACCCCGGCAAATTCCGTTGCGGATGGCTGGTCGCCTGTTGCTTCTCATTACATTGAAATTGACCTTGAAGCGGGCGAAAGCAAGGATTTTGTTTTTGTTCTTGGTTATGTTGAAAATCCCGTTGACGAAAAATTCGCTCCCGACCTAACTCCCGATGACAAGCTTATCACTACCGCAAATTCCAAGAAAAATATAATCAACAAAAAGCGCGCCTACGAGATGATTGAAAAGTGCAACACCTCTGAAAAGGCGGATAAGCTTTTTGCCGAGCTTAAGGCGCACTGGAACAGCCTTCTCGGTCAGTATCACGTTGATTCTCCCGATGAAAAGGTAAACCGCATGGTAAACATCTGGAATCAGTATCAGTGCATGGTTACCTTTAATATGTCCCGCTCCGCTTCTTACTTTGAAAGCGGTATCGGCAGAGGCATGGGCTTCCGCGACAGTAACCAGGATCTCCTCGGTTTCGTTCACCAGATTCCTGCCCGCGCAAGAGAACGCCTTATCGACCTCGCAGCTACAATGCTTGAGGACGGCGGCGCATATCACCAGTATCAGCCGCTCACCAAAATGGGTAACCACGAGCTTGGCTCAAACTTCAACGACGACCCGCTCTGGATGATCCTTGCGGTTGCAGCATATTTAAAGGAAACAGGCGACCTTTCCATTCTCAATGAAAAGGTTCCCTACGAAAATAAGGAAGAGCTTGCGGACACAATGCTCGACCACATGAAGAGAGCGTTCAACCATGTTGTAAAGAAAGTCGGACCTCACGGACTTCCGCTCAGCGGACGTGCAGACTGGAACGACTGCCTTAACCTCTCCTGCTTCTCCGACAAGCCCGGCGAGTCTTTCCAGACCTACAACAATAAGAAAATGTTCTCCGAACCGCCTTTCTACAGCCAGGTTGCGGAATCTGTCATGATTGCGGGTATGTTCTGCTTTATCGCTCCCGAATACGCTGCAATGTGCCGTCTTATGGGTGACGAAGCCGAAGCGCAGAGAGCTGACGCAGAAATCACAAAGATGAAGGAACTCACTATGAAGTACGGCTTCGACGGTGAATGGTTCATCCGCGCTTATGACCACTACGGTCACAAGGTTGGTTCCAAGGAATGCGAAGAGGGCAAGATCTTCATCGAGCCGCAGGGCTTCTGTGTTCTCGCAGGTCTTGGCAAGGAAACAGGCGACGACATCAAGACCCTCGACAGTGTTTCAAAATATCTCAATTCCGACCACGGTCTTGTTCTTAACAACCCCGCGTTCACAACCTATCATATCGAATACGGCGAAATTTCCACATATCCCGCAGGATATAAGGAAAATGCAGGTATCTTCTGTCACAACAACGCGTGGATCATGTGCGCTGAAGCGGCTGTCGGCAGAGGCGACAAGGCATTCGAGTACTATTCAAAGATTGCTCCCGCATTCAGAGAAGAATTTTCCGACCTCCACAGAACCGAGCCTTATGTTTACGCGCAGATGATCGCAGGTAAGGACGCTCCTCGTCACGGCGAAGCGAAGAACAGCTGGCTGACTGGTACGGCGGCATGGAACTTTGTTGCAATCTCGCAGTACATTCTCGGTATCAAGCCAAGCTATAACGGACTTGAGGTCAACCCCTCAATTCCTCACGCATGGGACGGATTCTCCGTATCCAGACTGTTCCGCGGCGCGACCTACAACATTAAGGTTTCTAACCCGAACCATGTTTGCAGCGGCGTAAAGAGCATGACCGTAGACGGCAAGCCCGTTGAAGGCAACATTGTTCCCGCATTTGCTAACGGAATTCATGAGGTTGAGGTCGTTCTCGGCTAAAATATCAAGTATACACTGAATTTGTAGAATACAGCAACCCCGTTCCATTGGAATTGGGGTTGTTGGTGTATTGTGACTGAACACACAACGGAACTGTTACAATAAAGTATTGACTCGAGGAGGTTGCTATGCGAATTAAAATAGGAACATTATTGGTTTTTGCAGTCATTTCTCTGGCGGCGTGTTCGTCAACAGGCAAAGCAACAACTGCTTCAAGCGCAGAACCCGCAGCTAATTATTCCGAAACCGAAAAAACGGAAGTACAGGAGAGTACAGCTGCCGAATCTGCTGTTGATGATGAAAACCCGTCAGGTCCGCACTCCAATCTCATAATAGAACCGGGTGATTCATCATACTCGTTGACGCCAAATGGTGTTGTGTTTGCCGTCAAAGACGGACACGGCTATATGCTTTATGATGATGATGAATTCAGCCGTTATGTAGATGAATATGACGCCCTTGAATTTATCGGAACGGGCGATAAATTCGGTATCGACAAAACTTTTTCGCTGTATGAAGCGTCTGATGGCAATGTTTTTGCAATTTACAAATGCCCGGACATAAAATCCTATGCAGACAGTTCTGAATGGCTTAAAGATTATTCGGAAGATATGTTCTTTGAAGGGTTTGTGTACAAAAAGAATGATACAAATCAGTAAAGTTTTTGTTGGCGTGAAATAAAGTGAATATCACACTTGCGCGGCGCGCCGCATTCGGCTTTGCCGAATGCGGCTGGCGGCGGCGAAGCCGCCGCCCTTTCGCCAGACCGCCCGCAGGGCAGTCTGGCGCGCCGCGCCTCCTCTCCAATTTTCGCAAGCGTGGTTTTCGCGGCGTTTCACCGAACAGAAAAATATATCAAACATTGCAAAAGCCGCCGCGTTAGGCAATTTCGCTAACGCGGCGGCTTTCAACTTGCCCTGCTCTCTCGCAATTTCCGAAACGCCGCCGTTCGCACGAGCAGCACAGTCAGCGCACCTGCGCGGCGTGCCGCATTCGGCTTTGCCGAATGCGGCTGGCGGCGGCGAAGCCGCCGCCCTTTCGCCAGACCGCCCGCAGGGCGGTCTGGCGCGCCGCGCATCCTCTCCAATTTTCGCAAGTGTGGTTTTCGCGGCGTTTCACCGAACAGAAAAATATTGCAGACATTGCAAAAGCCGCCGCGTTAGGCTTTTTCGCTAACGCGGCGGCTTTCAACTTGCCCTGCTCTCTCGCAATTCCCGAAACGCCGCCGTTCGCACGGGCGGTACAAACGGCGCACTTGCGCGGCGCGCCGCATTCGGCAAAGCCGAATGCGGCTGGCGGCGGCGAAGCCGCCGCCCTTTCGCCAGACCGCCCGCAGGGCGGTCTGGCGCGCCGCGCAGCATCACACACATTCTCATAACCCTGCCGAAATTTTGCTGTCGGTAAGATACAGGGTACAAAAAACTCCCTCTGAAAAATCAGAGGGAGCTTTCGCGTGTTTTTGTTTGCACTTTAACAATCAATAAAGCTGTTGTCGATCTCATTATCGCGTCTGCAAATTTCCATCAAAGATATTATCCGTCATTTGGAGCTACTCCCTGAATCATAGTTATTTTATCAACAAATGGTAAATGCTCACTGAGACAGATCTTCAATCAAACGTCCGTTATCATTCCATTCCCCATACATTACGCCGATTTTAGTGTTATCCAGTAATTTTTGCAAACGGCTTTTGAATAATTGGGACTGTTTTTCTTTATTTGTATAGTGTCAATTCTCACCCGTTGATATAGAGGCGGAAAATTTTTAAAATTTTCCCAGATTTGCGTATCAGCCTGCAATGCTTTCAGAATATCTCTGTCAATCACGAATCCGCTTTCTGACATATCGGGCAATACAGCTCTGCCAGCGTCTGTCATACGTCCTGATCGTTCCATTCTTCTGCATCGTTCTTTGTTTAGTTCAGACCATGCGCTTCCTTTACGTCTCGGAGCTAATCTTTGTGCTGTTACGCCGTTATCCATTTTCTTTGTAGTACTGTCAATCCAACCGAAGCACATTGCTTCTTCGACTGCGTCTATATACCAAAATGTTTCATCATCAACCGGACGACCGCGCTTTACAACCACCCAGCATTCTTTTTCACAAATATAATTTTGCATGAGCCATTGCCGCAATTCATCACGATTTTTAGCCGGCAATAAATTTATAAAATCCATTTGTTTTACTCCAAAAATTCAGGTTATTCATACCATAGGAGCTTCTTTCGCATCTGTACAAATATAACTCGGAGGGGGCGTCAAAATTAAACCCGCAAGCGGGAAATCTGTTCTTTAAGAAGCGTTGACTGTCCGTTCAGTTCTTCACAGGAGGCTGCGGTTTCTTCGGCGGTTGCCGAGTTCTGCTGTACAACCGTGGAAATCTGGTCGATACCCGACGAAATCTGCTGAATAGAAGTATTCTGCTCCGCGCTTGCCGCTGCAATCTCCATTATAAGATCGGTCGTTTGCTTGGAAATGTCCATTACCTCCTTCATGGTGTCGGCGGTAGAAACTGCGATTTTTGACCCCTTGTCAACAGCGGAGATTGAGGCGGAAATCAGAGACGTAGTGTTGTTAGCTGCTTCAGCGGACTTGCTTGCGAGGTTGCGGACCTCGTCGGCAACTACCGCGAAGCCCTTGCCCGCCTCGCCTGCGCGGGCAGCTTCCACAGCCGCATTCAGAGCGAGTATATTGGTCTGGAAAGCAATATCGTCAATGGTCTTGATAATTTTTTCGATTTCCTTGGATTTGTCCTCAATTTCGTTCATGGCGTTGACCATGCTCGTAACTTCCTGATTCTGGTAAATCATCTTTTCTTCAACAATTCCCGAAAGCTCTTTTGCGCGTGCGGCATTGTCAGCGTTTCTGGAAACATGATTTGAGATTTCGGAAACGGTTGCGAGAAGCTGCTGTATAGCGGCTGCTTGTTTTGTGGTGCCTTCAGCAAGAAGCTGAGAGCTGTCTGTCATCTGCCTCGAACCGGCGAGGACCTCGTCAGAAGATGTTCCCATATTTCCTAGCATTTCGCCGAGAACCTGCTTTATCTGTTCAAAGGAAACTTCAATAGCGGCAAAATCGCCTCGGTATTGCACGGAGGTAGCTTTTGAAAAGTCGCCGGTCGCCATTGCATTGAGTACGGATGTAATATCTGATATGTAATTGCTGAGCGCGTGCTTTGTCGATTGAAGCTGCATAGCAAAATTGCCGATTTCATCATTTCCGAATTTGTCAGCGAAGTCGGGAACATTGAGGTTGCCATGGCTCATGTTGTCCGCAAGCTCAGAAACATCCTTTATCGGTTTGATGACAAACTTTTTTATCATTAATATGAATACCGCCATAGAAGCTGCTATTGCGGCAATACCGATAAGACAGCTGATTATTATTACCGTTGCAAATTCCTTATCGGACGCGGCGGAGGATGAGCCGGCAAAGTATGCTCCAACCAACTCTCCGTTGATATCATACATTGGTTCATAGCAAACGTAGTGGTTTTGTCCGAGAACTGAAGCCTGTCCGGTATATACTTGCTTATTGCGGATAACACGGTCTTCAACAGAGGACGTCATTGTTGTTCCGACTGCGCGGCTTCCGTCGGTATTGGTTACTGTCGTGGAATAGCGTGTGTTTCCGTAGAAGAGAGTTACTTCGGTAGCCGTCTGTGCTTTTACATTTTCAAGCCATTCGTCTTCCGAGAGATCAAGCCCCACGACGCACGCGCCGATAATTTCATTTCCGCTTTTTATCGGTGCGGAGCAGAACAGATAAAGGGGTACATTTTTATCGGTCAGCAATCCGGATTTTGCAGCGCCTCCGCGTGCCGACGAGCTGTCGAAGGAGGAAAGAGCGTAGTTCGGGCTTTTCCATACTTCCGCGCCGGACGCGTTTGTTATAAGGCAGAAATCGTTTTCAGTGCTTTTATAGCTGTCCCATGCCTCGGAGATTGCGGAAGTATCCGTGTTTTTAACTGCGTTTGGCAGAGAACCGTTGGCTTCCCAGATGTTATATATGTTTTCTAGGCGCAGCGTTTCATTTTCCATATCGTTTTTGAGTACGCTAACACCGGTTTTTGCGTTTTGTATAAGCACTGCGTCGTTATATGTTGAGAATGACAAAACAGACGCAGCAAGAGTCAGAATGACGGTGATAAATATTGAAGCGACCGCCAGAGTGATTATTTTTTTACCGATTTTTGACATAATAACCCCCTGAATTTTAAAAAAATTTACATGAATATATATTACCATTTTATGTTCGAAATGTCAATGCGAAATTTGCAATAATGCAAAATTTATTAAAAACGTATTTTATTTTGCGGAATTTTTGTGCGTAATGACTGCAAATAATTTTAAATAAAGATCTTCGTGATGTTTTCGATTTATTTCCATTTTAATTGACATTCAGTGCGGAATTTGTTATAATAAAATTGTATAAATTGGAGGTGGTGCCATGCTTTTTACAAAATGTCCGGTTTGCGGCTCTGAGCTTGCTGATGATATGATAGTCTGCGAAAAATGCGGATGGACGTCAGATAAGATAGATTCGGAGGAGGCTGCCGTAGAAACATTGCAGGAGGCATGCCCTTCCGATTCCGAAGCAAAAGCCGAAAAGGACGCCGAAGCGGCTGCGCCGAAAAAATCTTTTAGAAAGAAAAAGACCGCGCCGCGCAGTATAAACGGAAAATCCGGCGGGGCGTTTTACGGTTTTCTAAAAAAGCTTTTTGCACATAGGCACAGAAAAAAAGAATTTGTTGCAGAGCTTAAGCTTGCGCGGGGTTCAACTAAAATAAAGTACCGAATACTTATGCTTTGCGTCATAAGCGTTGTATTTGTTGTCATTGTGCTTGAGGCATATGCGGTTATAAGCACTGACAAATCCTATGAAAGCTCCTATCGTACACAAGCGGAATCGCTGACTACGGCGTATCTTCAGACCCTTAGAACAAAAATTGAATCTATGTCTTTGGAGCTTGAGGCAGCGCGGAGCAACTCGCTTATGCTGACAGTAATAGATGAAAAGCTTCTGATGGGAACGAGAAAGCAGAAGCTTTCCGAAATCTGCAATACTACTATGTTTAAGGATCTGAACCTAGCCACGGCGGACGGAATTACATACAGCGAAACGGATATTTCCGAGCGCGAGTACTTCAAGCGCGCTATGGAGGGTATAAACACGCTTTCATCGCCGCTGATACGCATGACAAACAACGACTCTCAGGCACTGAAGAACGAGGTTGTAATGTTACTTGCAATGCGGTATAAAAACGCGCTTTTCGACGGCGTTATCTGTGGCGCGATAGAGCCTTCGTTTTTCTCAAAAGGGCTTGACAGTATTTCCGGAGGCAATGTTGTTGTACTGGATAAGGACGGCGTCGTTGTTGCGTCTTCAGATCTTGCTCTGGTTACAAATATGGTAAGCTATAAAGAAAATGAGGATCCCGGACTGGTAAAACTTTCTGAGGCTATGCTTACCGGTGAAACAGGCTCTATACGCTATAATTCCGGCGGAATTAATTACATTGCGGCATATTGTCCGATTGAAACAACAAATGACTGGACTATTGCGGTAAGTCTTGATTATTCTCCTGTAAATGCCCAGGTATTTCAGACGTTTTTGGTTTCTCTGTTGATAGGTACTGCGCTTATAATAGGCGATATATTAATAGGCATTAAAATATCTAACCGTATTTCACGGCCTATTGCGCTTGCCGCGGAGCGTCTAAGAATGCTGTCCGAGGGCGATATTTCTACTGATTTTACCGTTGACGCACCGAAGGATGAGACAAAGGTGCTTCATGAATCGCTTGAAAGAACCATAAACGAGCTTGGCAAGTACATAAATGACATAAAGCAGGTTCTTGCCGCCATTGCGGAGGGCGACCTTACTGCGCGTTCATCAATTGAATATAAAGGGGATTTTGAGGCGATAGGAAATTCCCTTTCGCAGATAACGTCTTCGCTTAACGAGTCGGTTTCAGCTGTTAAGATGAGCGTAGATAATATTCGTTCCGGTTCTGCTCAGGTTGCGGCGGGTTCGCAGAATCTCTCAGATACTGCCGCTCATACGGCTAGCGCAGTGGATGAGATAATGTCTATAATCTCTGAAATAAAAAACAAGGCAGACGGTACTGCGGCAATTTCCCGCACGGTAATGTCGCTTACACAGGAAGCCAATCAGAGCACGATCGACGGCGCACGGCTTATGAAAGATCTTGCCGCCGCAATAAAGAACATAAATGAAAAGTCTGAGGCGATCGGTTCTATAATAAAGACGATAGATGATATTGCTCTTCAGACCAATATCCTTGCAATAAACGCTTCAATAGAGGCGGCGCGCGTAGGAGAAGCGGGCCGTGGTTTTGCAGTTGTTGCAAGCGAGGTAGGTGCGCTTGCTAACAAGTCTGCAGAGGCTGTAAGGCGCACAGCCCAGCTTGTAAACGGCTCTATAGAAGCGGTTGAAGACGGAACGGCAATAGCCTTAAAAGCGGAAAATGCTATCATGGAGATTGCGAGGGATATTGACGGCGTTGCAGGGCAGATGAGCAGGATAGTTGAAGCGGCAAACGAACAGACACTCGCGGTTAAGCAGATAACGGAAAGTATGTCCAGAATAGACGCTGGTATGCACACGACTACCGCTACTGCAGAACAATCCGCAGCGTCAAGCTCAGAACTTTCCGATCTTGCGGTTTCGCTGTCCGGCAAGGTTGATAGATTCAAGACGGAATAATTGCATAAAAGCTCCGTAAAGCTGCTGCGCTTTACGGAGCTTTTGTTTTTCGGCTGCGTCCGATTCACATATTTATCGTGGAAGAAAGTCAAATCGGCGGGCGGGGCGCACACGCGCGGGTTCCGACGAAGGCGGAACCCGTGGGCAGCGCGGCGAAGCCGCGCTGCGGCAGCTTTCAGCTTTGCTGAAAGCTGCCCGTGTGCGCCCCGCCCGCCGATTGCAGAGCTGCGCAAAGGCAAACTGGCATTACCGGGCAGCCGTTTGAGAAGTGCGCGCTTTCTTGAAAAAGCGAACCACCTGTACGATAAGGGGAATCACCATGAACGCCCAGACGATTGGTTCAGTGAGAATAATGCCCATGTACCCCAGCCATGGCGCAAGCAGATACGCCGCAAGCACTTTTCCGACAAGTTCAACTGCGCTTGAAACAAGCGGAGTTACATGGTCGCCGATACCCTGAAGAGCATTGCGGAAAGGCGAGATTATCGCAGTAAGAAAGTAAAAAAGCGTGTCTATCTGAAGATAAAGCGCCGCCGTTTTTACCGCTTCGTCAAGCTGTGTGTCTGTAATAAGGCGCGCGAGGTCCTCGGCAATAGTGTAGCTGGCGATAATTGTAAGCAGGCTCCAGGCAATGCATATTCCGGTGGCGCTAAACAGACCTTTTTTGATTCGGTCATATTTACCCGCCCCGTAGCATTGTCCGCAGTAGGTCGCCATCGTCATTCCAAAAATACCAAACGGGAGCATGAATATATTAGTTATTTTACGCGCTGCACCGTGTGCGATAATAATTGTCTGTCCGAACTTATTTATTGCGCCCTGTAAAACTACTGTTCCGAGGCATACAAGGCTGCTCATAAGTCCCATTGAAATGCCTGTTTCCATAAGCTGCTTGTCGAGGTTCCTGTCGTTCCTGAAATCTTCTTTTTTAAGACGCAGCTGCGGGTAGCGTATATTTACATAAATAACACAAGCGGCAAATGAAAGTGCCTGTGAAAGCACTGTAGCGAATGAAGCGCCCGCGATTCCCATATCAAGAATTTCAATGCAGAAAAGGTCAAGACCGATATTCAGGAATGCCGAAACGATAAGGAAAACAAGCGGCGCGGCAGTATCCCCGACGGCGCGGAGCGTACTTGCGTAAGCATTGTAGAACATCGAAAATGTCATACCGCCGAGAATAATGCCGATATATGCAATTCCGTCCGCCATACGCTCTGCGGGCATATTCAGCAGCACAAGTATCTGTTCTAGGAAAATAAGACTTATCGCTGTAAGCAATATGGAAGTCGCCAGTCCGAGTCTAAGCGACGCACCAAAGGCTTTGCGGACGCGTTCCATGTCTCCGGCGCCGAAAAAACGCGCGGTTATTACGGCAAAGCCGTTTGTGAGTCCGACCAGAAACCCGACAATAAGGTCGTTCAATGTTGTGGTTGCGACAACGGCAGCGAGTGCATTATCGCCAAGACAGCTTCCTACGATCCGCGTGTCTGCAAGACCGTAGAAAAGCTGGAACAAATGCCCGATGAAAAGCGGCAGCGCAAAGCTGAGGATTGCTTTTGCAGGGCTTCCTACTGTTAAGTCCTTCATGATTAAGTTCCTTTGTTTTGTACACTTTTTTGGGATATATGAACGGGCAGGGGTTGGCGTCACGGCAAAATACATTCGCTTTAAATCACCATTGCATTGCTGTGCTTTGGGCGAACAGCCCTGCGCGCTCCTAAGGAGCGCGCAGGGGCGCGCACGCCGCGCCCGCATTGCGGCAAAGCCGCAATGCGGGCAGGTTTATGCGCGGCAAAGCCGCGCATAAACCTCAGGATACGGCAAGCCGTATCCTGAGGGCGGCGTGCGCGCGTTCGCGGGTTGATCGGGGATGGAGAATTTAGCCGAGCCTAAAACCCCGCCATTAGAACAACTCCGCCGCGAAGTCGCGCGAGATTGCGAATATTTCGCGTACCCAGTAGCTTGGCAAAGCCCACCATACTTCCGTAGGCGGTGCAGATACTGCAGCCGCTTGAAGCCCGTTCTTGTTAGCCTGAAAAACTCCGCGAAAAACGTGATAGCCTTCGCTTATTATCACGACCGACCTGGGCAGATTTTCCTTCTCAATGATTTTTTTCGAGAAAGCGATGTTTTCTTCGGTGTTGGTTGATTGCTCCTCTTTGTATATTTTGGCTTTGTCTATACCATTTGTAATTAAATATCTGTACATTGTTTCGGCTTCAGGCTCGGTTTCATCCGTTCCCTGACCGCCGCTTAAAATGCAGACGGCTTCCGGGTGCTCACGCAGATAACCTACGGCGGCATCAAGCCGTGATTTCAGCATTCGAGACGGTTCACCCTTAATTGCTTTGCACCCAAGGACAATTACCGTATGTGGTTCATACGCGCCAAAAGTTCCTGACTGTACAGCCTGCTGCGGCGTGTTCATCATCCCAAAAAACATGAACGCTGAAATTACGACAGAATATACTGCGGAAATAGCAAAAAATATGGCTAGGCAAGGTGCAGCAACTCTCAAAAACGGGATTTTTGTCAACTTGTTGTAAAATATGTACAATAATATTACTCCAAGACAAACTATAGAACCGATTATATTTCCGTGATTTACAATACCTGAACATATTGTTATTATGAACGACAGAAGAAGCAGCCCGCTGAAAATCAGCAGGACTGCTCCGAAAATTTTTCTTGCTTTAGCCATAGCAGCTCCTTTCGCACCGGAACCGGCACAGGAGTTATCTGCCCTTTTTCACCAGTTCCTTGAGTCTGTTCATAGCTTCTGTGGTGTTTTCAAGCGTGTTGAATGCGGTGAGGCGGAACCAGCCGTCGCCGTTCTTTCCGAAACCTTCTCCGGGGGTTCCGACAACCTCGGCTTCATTTAGAAGCTTGTCGAAGAATGTCCAGCTGTCCATTCCGAACGGGCATCTGAACCAGATATACGGCGAATTTTTGCCGCCTGTGTATTCAATTCCAAGCTCGTCAAATGTATCGCACATGACCTTTGCATTCTTCATGTACGATGCGATAACAGCTTTCGTTTGTTTCTGTCCTTCCGGAGTGAATACTGCTTCTGCAGCGCGCTGAACGGGATAGGAAACGCCGTTGAACTTGCTGCCCTGACGTCTTGTCCAGAGCTGCATAAAGCTGATCTTTTCGCCGTTGGGTTGTTCAAGAGTAAGCTCATTGGGAATAACCGTGTAGCCGCAGCGTGTTCCCGTAAAGCCTGCTGTTTTGGACAAGGAGCAAATTTCGATTGCGCAGTTTCTTGCACCTTCGATACAGAAAATAGAGCGGGGAAGCGACGGATCGCTTATAAACGCTTCGTAAGCTGCGTCAAAGATAATAACCGCGTTATTTGCAGTTGCATAGTCCACCCACTTTTTGAGCTGTTCTTTTGTATAAACCGAGCCTGTCGGGTTATTCGGCGAGCAGAGATATATCATGTCAGCATGAACGGACGGGTCAGGCATAGCCGCGAATCCGTTTTCGGGATTTGAATCCGCATAAATTACCTTTCTTCCGCCCATAACATTTGAGTCAACATAAACGGGGTAAGCGGGGTCAGTGATAAGAACGGTGTTGTCGCTGCTGAAAATATCTCCGATATTTCCGCAGTCTGACTTCGCGCCGTCGCTTATAAGTATTTCCGAGCTGTCAAGCTCAACGCCGTAGCTTGCGTAATATCCGCGGACTGCCTCGCGCAGGAAGTCATAGCCTAGACCGCTGTCTTCATATCCGCGAAAAGTTTCCTTTACGCCCATTTCGTCCGCTGCCTTTTTCATTGCCTCAACAACAACGGGAACGAGAGGCTTAGTAACGTCGCCGATACCCATTCTGATGATCTTATTTTCGGGATTTGCGGCGATATATTCTCTTACCCTCTTGCCGATTTCAATAAAAAGGTAGCTTTTTTTCAGTGAAAGAAAGCTGCTGTTCATTTTTGCCATAGCTTTAATGTCCTTTCTTTTATTACTGCATTGTTTACCCTTTTATTATAGCATAAATCCTGCTCTTTTCAAGAGTTTTTTGAAAAATTCCGTAATTTTGATTAATCCGGAATTTTTTGGAAAAAATAAAGGCAGGTAAGACAATCGCGCTGCCTTTATGGACAGGCGCCGATCGCGGCTGAGCGGAATTGCGAAGCAATTCCGCATTTTAAGCAGCGCGGCTGCGCCGCGCTGCCTGCCGCGATCGGCGCACTTCCTGCGCAAGAACAGCAGATTTGTTTTCGGCTGAAGCGGCAGGGAAAGGGCATAGCGGCGGGCGGGCGCGCGTCGGGTTTCGGCTCTGCCGAAACCCGACGGCAGACGGCGAAGCCGCCTGCACATTCGTTTTGCTCCGCAAAACGAATGGCGCGCTCCGCCCGCCCCCGCCGAAAGCAGAAGCCTTTAGGAGGAGCAGAAACGGGAAGCACTATCCCATCGGCTGCGGCGTTAATGCGCGTGCGAAATAGAAGAGCAGGTCAAAAGCCGCTGTGCGGTCGAGTAAAGGAGCAAATTATGAAAAAAATACAGCTTGCAAAGGAAAAAATACTGGATATTTCGCTTATTCTTGGAGCAGCAGCAGCGATTTTTACATCGCTGGCATTTAATTTTGCCCAAAACTGCGAAGAAATGCAGGATAAGGCATTTCGGCTGCATATTCTTGCAAATTCCGACAGCTCCGCCGATCAGGAGATAAAATATGCCCTGCGGGATTACATAATAAACGATATGGGTTATATTTTCCGCAGCTGCGAAACCAAGGATGAAACGGTTATGCTTGCAAGCCGTGATCTCCCGCTTATAAGCGAGCGTGCGAACGAATTTCTGGAGCATAGCGGCTGTGATTACCGTGCGGAATGCACAGTTGAGAAGTGCAGCTTCCCTACCCGTCGTTACGGAGATTATATTCTTCCTGCGGGTGAGTATGACGCACTCAGGATCGTGCTCGGCGAGGGCAAGGGGCATAACTGGTGGTGCGTACTGTTTCCATCGGTCTGTCTGCCGGCGGCAGCGGAAAAAAATATTCTGCCGACACGAGAATTTTACGAGGAACAGAAGCTACGGGCAAAAATGACCGCAGACAGTCTAGCGGTAGAAAGCGGCAGAGGGATAGAGGTTAAATTTGCGGTGTACGAATGGCTTCGAGTGGTTTTCGGATTCTGAAACGCCGACGTTGCGCGGCGCGCGTAATGCGCCCGACTTCGTCGGGCGCTCCGTATCGGCTGCGGCTTCGCCGCAGCCGTCCGCCGCTTCGCGGCACGCGCGCCGCGCCTTGCCCATTCATCGTCTGTTTACCCCAAGCACGCCTCCCGTACAACCGGTAATGACTGCGGTAAGGGTTTTGGATAGCGCGTCAGTACCGTTAATATCTCCGAAAATAAGCGCTCCGAGAAGACAAAGAGACAGCAGTATGACCGCGCAGCGAAAGCCATGCCTTAAGCCGCTGTGTTTTTTTATCCTGCCGCATACATATCCGGACAGCATACAGCCCGTACCGAACGAAAGCAGAGAGAGAAAGCCGGAAAAATACAGAGGGAGGCTCAGAATATACATAACAAAAGCAGAAATAAGCAGGATTATAACAGCTCCGCACGCCCCGACAGCGGATGAAAAAACATATGTTCCTGCTCGTTTCAGCAGGTCGTTCCTGAAATCGGACATGGTATCACCTCGTCTGATTTTATGAGCGAAATCTGCGGAATATGTCCTTTATTTGCAATTCGTTTTTTCGTTATGATGCAAAAAGAAAAACGGGAAGATTACCTCCCGTTTTTTTGTCATTCTGTTCTTTTTGCTGTTCCGAAAGCTGAAATCTTCACATTTGTGAAATATTTAAGTTCGTATAACGTCTCGCCGCTTTTCATTGCCGCGGTAATCCAGCGCAGTTCATTCTTCGCGGCTTCTTCGTCGTAATACCAGCCGAGAATGACTGTATGCGCGCCGTGATCTGCTGCATACATTTTTCCGCAGGAGCGGCATTTTTTCAACCAACCTGAAGTTGCTTTTTCGCAGCTTTGCGTTGCGGTTGCTTGTTTAAGGCATTTTATTACATTATTTTTTGAGTTCCCTAAAAAATCCGAGAGGTCGGATAATTTGCTGAAGCCTAGATTTTTGTAAAAATAATATGCGGGGACATTCCGTTCCCGCATACTTTTGAGATAAAATCCGCTCTGTAGATTAAAGATTATTGATCGTTTTCGGCTGTTTGTTTTTCGGCTTCAGCCTCTTCTCTTGCGGCTTGGAATATTTCCCCGATTTCCTGCGGAGAGTATAGATGAACGTCATTTTCTCTATAAGCGTCGTCCTCACTTATCAGAACCCACTCTTTTGCTATGTACTTGACATCATCTATATCATAATAATATCCCGAAGGCTGTAAAAAAGGATAATAGCTGTAGAAATTTCTGCTGATATCATCCATGGTATAGGCGATAAGGGCGGTACAGAGAAGATTAAAAATAACAAGCAGAACTAAAATGGTGATCAGTACTATCTTAAAAACTTTTTTAAATTTGACAGACATGATATTTCTCCTTATTTAAGAATTAACGACATAAAAAGAGTATCCGATTTGTTTTTCGCCGGTGCTGCCGTCTTTAAGAAACGTCAGACACATTTTTGTAGGTGCGGAATTGGTCATTCCTGTAAAAAGAATTTTGTGCTGCCCTAAAAAATTAAATGTCAATGTAACATTTGTAGTTGACCACCTGCTTTCGACTTGATCAAACACATGAACATCTACTAAATAGTCGTTTGTAAGGACAAAACCCGCTTCAAAATTATATGATATTCTGGAATTGAAAGTTGTTCCTTCGGGTGTGTAGCCTATAAATATAGGTGTGGAGTCATCATTGCTTGAAATATTTAACGTGCCGCTATAACGAGTTCCATCGCTAATATCAACTTCAGGTCCATTCAGCCAGCTTGACGAAGAGGAATTATATGCTGCAGTGTTTTCGGTATGCCAAACACATTCATCTAAATTAATTACAATATAGGATTCTCCATCAATCGTAGTAAAATATGAGCCGTCAATTTCATAACAGTTAAAACCATTAATTTCTACCGTACTGTATTCTTGCGCAGCAGCATTGACAGATGTACAGAAAACAGCCAATACAGCAAGACAACCTGCAAAAGCTTTTTTTAATCGTTTCATAAATATACCTCCTAAAATTGATTTTTGTTAAAATACTATAGCCGCAGTCCATAAAGCAGCTCACTTTATAACATTTGATTTAATTATATCATATAAATTAACGAGTGTCAATATAATTTTATTAAAAAGTTAAAAAGCTCTTTGAAAATTTTCAGGTCTGCGGTTGTCAGTTTCCTTACTCCAGTCAAACTATTCATTCCTTTTTTAACAGCTTCAGCGCCGCGCCCGCGAGGTACAGCGAGCCGCCGATGAAAATGCCGCTGCCGCTTTGAAGCGGCAAGGCGGAGGATATGGCTTCTTCGAGCGAAGCGGCGGCGTGCGCATTTACGCCAAGCTCCCGCGCAAAGGCGCAGAGAGTATCCGCAGGAACGGCTGCCGAATAATAATCGTCAACAAAAAATACGGCGGCAGCCTGACCCAAAAAATTTTTAAGCGAGCCGTGCCATTCCTTTGTGCTGAGCATTCCGAGTATCATTATCGGATGGATATTTTCCGATTTAAGCAATGCTGCCGCGGCAGCCGTACCCGACTCGTTGTGTCCGCCGTCTACTATTATAAGAGGATTTTTTTGGAACACCTGCATTCGTGCGGGTATGGACGCTTCGGAAAGCGCCGCGAATATTGTCTGCTCGGAAACATTTAAAAAGCGCAGCGCTTCAATCGCGGCGGCGGCGTTTTCAGGCTGGTGAGAGCCGCCCATTTTTGTTGCAAAAAAATGACCCTTATATTTAAATTCAGTTCCGAAAACAGAATTTTTTGTTATTTCAAGCTGACTTCCGTCCGCTTCGACATATTGAGAACACTTTTGTTCCGCCGTTTTTTTCAGCACCTCAATTGCTTCCGGGCGCTGAAAAGGAGTGACAAAAACGGGCGCGCCGCGCTTGATTATCCCCGCCTTGTGAGCGGCAATTTCGGGAATTGCCGAGCCGAGAACCGCGCAGTGGTCGTAGTCGATACGCGTTATCACGCTCAGCGCGGGGCTTACAATGTTCGTGCAGTCGTTAAGCCCGCCGATACCCGTTTCCAGCACGACGTAATCGGCGGCAGCCTGAACAAAATATTCAAAAGCTACCGCCGTAAATATTTCAAACTGCGAATAGTCGGAACAGCCTTCCGATGCCGCTTTTACCGGTTCGCAGCAGCGCGCAAACGCCTCGCGCGGGATATTCACGCTATTAAGCTGTATCCGTTCGCGCAGGTCGATAATAAACGGCGAGGTGAATTTTCCCGTCCTGTACCCCGCTTTTTCCAGAGCGACCGCCAGATATTCGGAAACGCTGCCTTTTCCGTTCGTTCCCGCAATATGCAGAAATTTCAGCTTTTTCTGCGGCTCTCCGAGCTTTTCGCAAAGTTCCCGAAAACGCGAAAGGTCGGTCACGGGAGCTCCGGATTTTGTAAAGCTGTCGATAAATTCAACAGATTCCTCGTATGTCATGGTTTGTCCTTTCACATTAACGGAATTTCACTCAGCACGTTAAGACGGCGGTACATTTCTGTCAGCAGTTTTTTTATAGTTTTGTCGTCGCCGCTTTCTGTTGCTTTGTACAGATTTTCTTCATCATATTTGACAATTCCCAGCTCAAAGCCGCTGATAACGGTGTACAAATACGGGTATAAAGATTTTTCCGATCCGGAGAACGGACGTTTTTTATTATATCCATTAAGAAAGGCGGAAAGAATTAGGCTTTCATGGTTTTCGGCGCAGCTTTCGGAATAATCCATAAGCTGCGCTTCAAAAAACGCCTGCATTACCGCGTCGAAAAACAAATTATTGTCGCCGCACCAGTTGAAATCAAAAACGCCGAGCTTTCCTTCGTTTGTGATATATGTGTTGCACTGGCTTATATCGCCCTGAACCGCATAGCGGGGTCGGTTGTCCGCTTCGGAAATTATTTCCATATACTGGTTGTATTTGCCAATAATGCTTTTGTATAAATCAGGTTCGCAGGCACACAATTTTTCTTCCAGCAATATAAATTCCTTATACCCGAACAGGTCATTTTTTGTCATTGGGTCAAACAAGACCTTAGCGTGTACATGGCAGTTGTTTTTCTCCGATATGTTGTGCATTTCAGCGAGAAGCTCGCCAGTAGCTTCCGCAATATCGGTATCAACGCTGACGACTTCGTTGTCCATAAATCGTTCAGCCGTTACTATTACATCGTACCCGTTAAGAAAATAACGCTTGCTGAAATGACCGTCCGCCGCATATAATTCAGGGGTTTCAATGCCGTTTTTACGCAACAGGTAAGCAAAACCGCACTGTTCTTCGACAAGCTTGTCCGTCAGTCCCTCTTCGTTTCTGAGCCTGACAACAACGGGCGGGTGACCGTCAAATTCGATCTTTAAAATAAGACGAACGTTTTTTGCGTTCGGACCGCACTCTTCGTAATTGTACCGCTGAAGTTCTTTAACGGCGGATATCTTCGATCCTATGTTAAAATCTTTAAGGATAACACTTATATGATCGAGCGTTGGGTTTAGCATTGTATGCTCTTGGAGATCGTTTGTCATGTAAAGTCCTTTCAAGTGTCAATTCTTGTCATTTCGGCAATGCTTTTGTTTCGGTAAATCAAGTCGCTGCGCACCGCAAATCCCATTTTTTCCCAGAAAGCGTTGCCGCCCTCGTTCCTGTCAAATACGACCAGAGCGACCTTATTTATACCAAGCCTTTTCATTGCGGATATAACGTTTTCAACAAGCTCTGCGGCAATTCCCCGATTTCTGTATTCGGGCAGAACGGCGGTGTGATAGATATAGCCTCTGCGCCCGTCGTGTCCTGACATTATTACGCCGACGACCGTTTCATCGGCTTCGGCAACAAAGCAGGTTTCGGGATTTCTAAGCAAAAATCGTTCAATTCCCTCACGTGAATCGTCAATGCTGTTCAGACCCATGCCCTTGCAGGACGTCCAGAGACTGTAAACATTATCGTAATCCGAAATGTTCATTTTTCTTATCGTCATTTTAGGCTCCTTTCTGTTTAGATTGGATATGTTTTATGTTTATTATAGCATGCGCCGCGTAAAAAAGCAACGTAAAACTTCACATATTAGGGGAAGAACGGCTGCAGTTTACCCAAAATGACGTATTCCTTTTGAAAGCGCTGTCTTACCCGTCGTGTTTGCTTTCCTGTTTCGGCGAAGTTCGGCAAAATCGGCGGGGCGCGGCACGCGTGCCGCAGAACGCGCAGCGTTCTGCGGCGGCATCGCGGCGAAGCCGCGATGCCCTTGCGTTCGGCTTTGCCGAACGCAAGGCGCGTGCCGCGCCCCCTTGGGAGTTTTTACCGACCTGCCCCGAAAGCGAGGAATACGCACTATCCCAACGGCTGCGGCGTTTTGCCGGCGTTGACGAAAAGCGGACAGCGTTAAAGCCGCGGCGTAAGCCGTCCTACCGAAAGGCAAGCAATACCCGTTATGCCGGCGGGTTCCCGTTCTCAATCTTTCTGCTCCCCGTGCGGGCGCGGCACGCGCGCCGCTTTCAGCGAAGCTGAAAGCGGCTGTGCGGCGGCGAAGCCGCCGCACTAGCGTTTTGCCGTAAGGCAAAACGCTGCGCGTGCCGCGCCCTGCCCCGTGAAAAGCCGAACGGCCCTGCGCACATCCGCACAAAGCCGTTCGGTTTATTTCATAAGCGCGATAAAAGCCTTAGCCTTGCTGACGACGAGCTTGTCGTTGTCGTAGGTAAGGTGCGAAATAGCCTGACCTATTTCGATCCAGCGAATTTCTGAGATTTCCTCAAGCTGCGGCTTGGTGTCGTGGTTAAGCGCCTTCGCCACAAAATAAACGACAGTCTTGCTTGTGTCGCGCCGAGGGGAAAATGACACGGTTTCGCGGAAGCCCGTGTCGATAAGCACATCAATGTTGGTTTCCTCCTTGATTTCCCGGATAGCTGTTTCCGCTTCGGTTTCGTTGCCCTCAACGTGACCCTTGGGGAATGACCAGTAGCCGGATTTGATGTGCCTGATGAGCAATATTTCGGTATTGCCGTGAAATTTCCTGTACACAATAGCGCCGCAGGATTTTTCGTAATTCATCAGCTCACCCTTTCAAAAAATTGTCGGTACGGGTGCGGTACACCCGTACCTATATCAATTTCATTATAGCACACTTTTCGCTTTTTGTCACGCCTTTTTGTAAAATTTGTGAAAACCTGCGCCTCGTATTTGCCGGAAAGGCATAAGAATGGGGTATTAGCGATTATGGAAATTTATGGGATTTTTGTTTAACGCATTTGCTGCGCCGAAAAGTTTCATGTTCGGCAGGCTGCGGAGGAAAATACTGTATTTGAAAAAATAGAGTATTTGTTTCATTGTGTGTTGACGATAACGATATTCCTATAAATACCCGTGCGGAAGAGCGCATACCAACTCTTCCGCACGGTTTTGTTCGTTTTTCATTTTTATATTCCCCAATATAAAAGGTATGCTCTTTATTTATGATAGCACTATAAACTGCATAAGTCAAGTATTTTGACAAATTTTGTTCATATTCAAACATGATATGTACGGATGCTTTATCAATTATCACAAAAACTCCCTATCGCCATTAGAGTTCAAAGCAATAAGGAGTTTTATGCTGTGATATACATAAATTTAAGATGAATAATCACGCGTCTTCCCAGTTGTGGTACACGTTCTGCACATCGTCGTTATCATCGAGCGCGTCGAGCAGCAGTCCCATCTTTTTTATATGCTCCTCGTCCGTGAGCGCGGTGTAGGTTGAGGGAACCTGTGCAGCCTCGGCGGAAAGAACGGTATAGCCCATGCCTGCGAGCGCATTTGCAACCTCCGTAACCGCTGCAGGGTCGGTCGTTATTTCAACGCAGCCGTCCTCGAATGCGAAATCGTCGCCGCCCGCTTCGAGAATATCCTCCATAGCCTTGTCCTCGTCAATGGTTTCGTCCTCGTTGTCGAGAACAACAACGCCCTTTGTGCTGAACATAAACGAAACGCAGCCCGAAGTTCCGAGGTTGCCGCCGAATTTGTCGAAATAGTGGCGGATCTCGCCCGCAGTTCTGTTGCGGTTATCTGTAAGGCATTCCACGATTACAGCAACGCCGTTCGGACCGTAACCCTCATAAACGCAGGTTTCGTAGTTGTTCTTTTCGCCGTCGCCGCTTGCCTTTTTAATAAGGCGGTCGATATTATCGTTGGGGATATTGTTGGATTTAGCTTTCTGGATAAGCTGTGCGAGCTTGGAGTTGGAGTTCGGGTCGCCGCCGCCCTCTTTTACAGCTACAATGATCTCGCGGCTTATTTTTGTGAAAATCTTTGCTCTTGCACCGTCTTTTTCGCCCTTTTTGCGCTTAATGGTGCTCCATTTTGAATGTCCTGACATAAAATTGCTCCTTTAGTTTCAGCTATATGTACGGCGCAGAACCCGCGCCGCTAAAATACGACACACTACATTATATAACAAATTCCCGTTAAAGTCAAGTATTATTCTCCTGAAACCCCTTTCCGAGTATCTCGTTCGCGGTCGCGGTGATGATAAAGGCGTTCGGGTCTATCTCGTGGACCAGCCGCTTCAGCTTCACATATTCGTTCTTATGAACTGCGCAGCAGATAACGTTTTTATCCTCGCCCGAATAAACGCCCTTTCCCTCGAGAAATGTAGCGCCGCGGGGAGTTTTGTTTAGTATCGCCTGACCGATTTCCTCTGACTTTTCCGAGAAAATAAGTATAGCCTTTCCCTCTTTTCCGCCGTAAAGAAGCTGATCCATAATGCGGGAACTGACAAAAATCGCAATAATGGCATAAAGACCTGATTCAAGATTGCCGAACGCGAGAATGGAGATAATAACTACCGCCGCGTCAGTCAGCATCATAATAAAGCCAAGACTTAGGTATGGTCTTGCTTTTTGTATCAGCTTATTGATAATATCTGTTCCGCCCGTCGTTCCGTCGCGCAGGTAAACAAGACCCAGCCCGGCGCCGATAAATACGCCGCCGAAAACTGCCGCAATTATCCTGTCTCCCTCGTATTTAGGAAAAAACTGGCTGAAGAAATCGGTTGCCGCAGTGGTAACGCTTACCGCGATAAGCGTCCGAAGCATCATTGGCTTTCCGAGCTTCATAAACCCGGCGATTACCAGAGGAACATTTATTATTCCGAACAGGATACCGATACTGATCCGATAGCCCGACAGGTAATTCAGCACAGTAGCAAGACCGCCGACGCCTCCCGGCGCGATGCCGTTTGGCGCGGTAAAGCAGTTGATTCCCGCTGAATAGATGAGTGCGCCGAGTATAATAAGCGGCAGATCAATCAGCCATTTTTTTGTTTTTTTCTTCACTTATAATCACCTCAAACAGCTCTTCGAGCCGCGCGTTTTCGCCGATAAGACTTAGGTAGCCGAAAAGCGCTTCAACCGCGGTCGCCTGATGATATTCCTTTGTGCTGCTCGATTTCGGCGGATTAAGCCCCGTCGCGTTTCTTCCGCGCTTGATTATATCCGTTTCCTCCTCTGAAAGAATGGAGATAATACGCTCATACGCGGTCGACTGAAATGAAGCGCGGACTTTTTCGACCGCCAGACGGTGCAGCTCCTGCGACGGACGGCTGCCCGCCCTTACAATTCTTTGCCGAACCAGCAGTTCATATACGCAGTCGCCGTAAAAAGCGAGCGTAAGCGGGCTGAGCTGTTTTGCCTGCGATTTTGTCATTGCTTCCATTCGGAAACTCCTTTCCGCGTTATCTCACATAATTGAACTCAAAATCGAATATCGAAACCGTGTCGTCCTCTTCAACTCCCGCTTCTTCAAGCGCGTCGATAATCCCGCTGTAACGCAGCACGCGCTGGAAATACTGCAGGCTCTCATAATCCTCCATATTGACAACGGAAAGTATCGGCGCGAGCCACGGCGCGTCTACAACGAAGAAATGCTCGTCCGCCTTTTCGACCTTGAAGCTGCGCTTTTCCTTTTCAATTCTGTCAAGATCTTCAAGCGAAAGCGGCTGCGCCTCATAGCGTATCATAGGCGGCAGCGTTTCAAGCTTATTTGCAACAGCCGCGACAAGCTCCTGCGTTCCCGCAGTCGTCGCAGCCGAGATTACGAAAAAGGGAAGACCATTGCCCTCGATATAGCTGCGCAGGCGTTCGATCTGCTCCTCGGTCGCCATATCCGCCTTATTTGCCGCAACGATCTGCGGTCTGTCCGCAAGGTCCGCCGAGAAATTGCGCAGCTCCTTATTTATCTTCTCGAAATCGTCGATGCAGTCGCGTCCCTCGATTTCCGAAACGTCGATAACGTGTACGATAAGGCGGCAGCGCTCGACATGGCGCAGAAAGGCGTGTCCGAGTCCGACGCCCTCGCTTGCGCCCTCGATAAGCCCCGGAATGTCCGCCATAACGAACGACTGCTCGTTATACTTTACAACGCCGAGTACGGGCGTGATTGTTGTGAAATGGTAGTTAGCAATTTCGGGCTTCGCCGCGCTTACCACGCTGATAAGGCTGGATTTTCCGACATTCGGGAAACCGACCAGCCCTACGTCCGCGAGAAGTTTCAGTTCGAGCGTGACGTCGAACTGCTCGCCGGGGAAGCCGGGCTTTGCAAATCTGGGTATCTGGCGCGTCGGGGTCGCAAAGTTCATGTTGCCTTTTCCGCCCTTTCCGCCTTTTGCAACTATTACGGGTTCGTCGCCCGAAATGTCAGCAAGGATGCGTCCCGTTTCGCTGTCCTTGACAATAGTTCCGCGCGGAACGTAGATAACCGTGTCGGGCGCGGATTTTCCCGTGCTGCGTTTGGAGCTTCCGGGGTCGCCGTTTTTTGCGGTATATTTCTTCTTATAGCGGAAGTCTATAAGCGTAGAAAGGCTGTCCTTCGCCTGAAAGACAATATCTCCGCCCTTTCCGCCGTTTCCGCCGTCGGGACCGCCCGCGTTGACGTACTTTTCGCGGTGGAACGAAACTGCGCCGTTTCCGCCGTCGCCCGCTTTTATTGAAATTTTTACAATATCAACGAACATATATTCTCCTTATACACAAAACGGGCGGAATTGCTTCCGCCCGTACCGTAGATTTATGAACTTATACTCAGCACCAATTAAAAACTATACAAAAATCGAGTATAATTTTCGTATATATGGGTTATACGAGAATTTTTATCTATGATTTTATTGGTGCTTAGTATTATTCAGCGTAAACGCTTACCTGCTTGCGGTCTCTGCCGAGGCGCTCAAACTTAACTGTGCCGTCGGTTGTTGCAAATAAGGTATCGTCAGAACCCTTCATAACGTTCTTGCCGGGGTGAATGTGTGTACCTCTCTGCTTAACGAGGATATTGCCTGCGAGAACGAACTGTCCGTCTGCACGCTTAACACCGAGACGCTTGGACTCACTGTCGCGTCCGTTCTTGGTGGAACCCATACCTTTTTTATGAGCGAAGTACTGTAAATTTAATAAAATCATGATTCTCTTCCTTTCCGGTTTTTGACCTCTTTTTCGGTAATTTGAATTGTACCCTTTTCATCGTCGGCGATAATCTCCATATGCTTCTTAAACGAAGCTATGACCTGCTTTGCCGCGATTGCCGTAGCAGAGCCGGGATTTTTCAGCACAAAAAGCACCTTATTTTTCCCGATTTGCACATCTGCTTCGGTGAACAAAAAATCCGTGATCGTATTTGCCGTAAGCATGACGGCGGAGGTTACAGCGGAACACACAATATCGTGTCCGTATTCGCCCGCGCCCGCGTGACCCGTAACGGAAAACCCGACAAGCCCGCCTTCATACCTTAAAAATTCGGCTTTTATCATCTGCTTACGCTACGATGGATTCGATCTTAACCTTGCTGTACGGCTGTCTGTGACCGATGCAGCGCTTGCTGCTCTTCTTGGGCTTATATGTGAAGACGGTGATCTTCTTGCCCTTGCCGTTCTTGATGAGTGTTGCCTTAACGGAAGCACCGTTTACATAAGGAGCGCCAACGGTAACTTCGCCGTCCTTACCAACGAGGATAACCTTATCGAAAGTTACTTCGCCTTCTTCAACGCCGAGCTTTTCAACGAAAATTTCGTCGCCCTCTTTTACCTGATACTGCTTTCCGCCTGTTTCGATAACTGCGTACATTTTAGATACCTTCTTTTTATTAGTCTCGCTATGATCACGGGCGGCGTCAAAAATGGCGCACTTAGAAAGCCCTCCATAAGCGGCTTTATTATTTTATCACACACAAAGTCGTTTGTCAATAGCTTTTTGCCCGAAAAATTACATTTTTATGCGGTTTTCGCTGTGATTACTGCCCGAAAATATCTTTGCTGTGCTTTTCGAGCGCTTTAAGCAGGATAAGCCCCAGCACTCCGCAGGAAATGATTTCCCCCGCGCCTACCGTAAGCATGAGAAAGGGTATGCCCTCCTCCGCGCCGTAGGCGAAAGCAAGGATAAACGGCACGATTATCGTATTTGCGGCAATAGGCGGAATCGGCGCGAGCCATTTTGTCTTTTTTCGGAGCAGGTATGTACCGACCGCGCCGATAAGCGTTGCGACGCTGCCGAAAATTACATCCCAAATCGCACCTCCCGCAAGAAGATTAGAGATGATACACCCGACAAACAGTCCCGGAACTGCTGCGGGGGTGAAAAACGGAAGCACCGTGAGCGCCTCGGAAAAGCGCACCTGGATAACTCCGCTTGCCAGCCCGAAAACGTTCGATAGCAATGTTAGAACGACATAAAGGGCGGCAATCGCCGCGCCCTGAACGATAAAGTATGCGTGATTTCTTTTTTTCATATTAAATTTTCTCCTTAGTTTTGATTTATTGTCTTGCGACAAAGGCGAGGATGGTTACGAACTCGCCGCGCGGTGCCCGCGCTGTCTGTTCCGTCCTTTTGGTCACTTTGCAAAAGCGGGTTTGAAAGTGCAACGGACGGGTTCACACTTTCATTTTCCGCGATAAAGCACGTGGTGCCCGCGCTGTCTGTTCCGTCCTTTTGTTCACTCTGCAAAAGCGGGTTTGAAAGCGCAACAGACGGGTTCACGCTTTCATTTTTCCGCGATAAAGCACGCGGTGCCCGTGGGGCAGTTCCGTCTTTTAAATCACTTTGCAAAAGTGCGGCGGACGGGGAACGCGCTTTTGAACGGATGTTCAAACAAAAAGTCTACGGGCGGAATTTGTGTGTGATATATTTTTGCGGCAAGCGCCGCTTTTCCTGCCGGGAAGCGCCGGCAGGAGCATTATTTTCCCAGCGCGCGCTTGCCTATATCGGTTCTGTAGTGAGCGTTTTCAAAGCTGATTTCCTTTACTGCAGCATAAGCCTTATCAAGCGCGCCCTGCAGGTCGTTTGCGGCAGCGGTCACGCCGAGAACTCGTCCGCCTGCGGTGTAATAAGTTCCGTTTTCAAGCTTTGTTCCCGCGTGATAGACATACGCCGAGCCGTCGGGAAGCTGTCCGTTTTCGTCAAATCCCGATATAGGCAGACCTGTCGGATATTTTTCGGGATAGCCGCCGCTTGCCATAACAACGCACGCGCAGCAGCCCTTTTCCCATTCAATATCGAGCGCGCCGAGGCGTTCCTCATGGATAGCATCCATTATTTCGGTCAGGTCGGTTTTCAGAAGCGGGAGAACTACCTGCGTTTCGGGGTCGCCTAAGCGGCAGTTGTATTCGATAACGCGCGCGCCGTTCGGGGTAAGCATAAGCCCGAAGTAAAGGCAGCCCTTGAACGGACGTCCCTCGGCAGCCATTGCTTTTATCGTCGGGAGAAAGATTTTGTCCATGCACTCCTGCGCGATTTCGGGAGTATAAAGCGGATTAGGCGCGATAGTTCCCATACCGCCCGTGTTCAGACCCTCGTCGTTGTCGTAGGCGCGCTTGTGGTCCATTGAAGAAACCATTGGCTTTACGGAAATTCCGTCGGTAAACGCGAGAACTGTCACTTCGGGACCTGTCATAAACTCCTCGATAACGATTTCGCTGCCGCTCTTGCCGAACTTACCGCCGATAAGCATGGATTCGATTGCTTCCTTCGCTTCGTCGAAGTCCTTTGCGATAATAACGCCCTTTCCGAGCGCAAGTCCGTCGCACTTTATGACTGCGGGATAGCTGTTCTGCTCCTTGACATATTCAACAGCCGCGTCCGCGTCGGTGAAAACCTCATATTTCGCGGTCGGAATGCCGTATTTCTTCATAAGTACTTTTGAAAAGACCTTGCTGCCTTCAAGGATTGCCGCATTCGCGCGCGGACCGAACGTCTTAAAGCCGTTTTTGTTCAGCTCATCGACCATTCCCATAACGAGCGGGTCGTCGGGCGCAACGAAAACGTAGTCGGGGTTCAGCTTCTTTGCGAGAGAAACGATACCCTCAATGTCCGTAGCCTTAACGGGGAAGCACTCCGCGAGCGCGGAAATTCCGCCGTTTCCGGGAGCGGCATATATTTTTTCGACCCTTGGCGATTTTGACAGTGCGCGTACAATTGCATGTTCGCGTCCGCCGCCGCCTACAACCAAAATATTCATTAAAGTTCTCCTTTTACTTGTGTAATTGTTCCGCTTTTTACCCCGCTCTGAACCTTTTTTAAGATGAACGCCGCAGCCGCAATGCTTGAGGCAGTAATACAGGACAGAACGGAAAGCGCGACAGCCTTGCCGGAATTTTTGTACATCTCGCGGACACTGCGCAGAAGCCCGTTTATAAGCATTATTTCCCCGCAGATGATCCTGCCTGCGCCCGCTACTGTAAGAACAATGCTTATAAGCGTGCCGATAATGCCGAAAATGACGTTAAATCCCATTGTCGCGATAGTCGCCGCGCGCAGCGTTTCTCCCTCAAGTCCCAAAAACAGGGAGTCCGCAGAAAGAAGCGCCGCCATACCGCTCACCGACGAAATAATTCCCCACGTCGAAGCGGCAAGTCCCGACACGGTAGCCTGCGGCAGCCGACGAGCCGCTCCGCGCTTTCGCTGTAATTTTTCCTGAAAGAAAGCGGGTCGGACGGCGCGATATTCTGATAAATAAATATCAGCAGGCAGCCTATAGTTCCGATAACGTCGGCTATCAAAAGGAAGCTCGGAGCGCCTAAAAGTATCCCGAGCGCGGAAACCGCCGAACTCGGCATGACGATTACGTTCACGAGCATTGCCCAAAGGCTTGAAAGCCGCGATTTTTTAAGGAAATGCAGCGTAAGCGCGACCGCGCAGAAGATTATTGCGAGCATGGCGAAAGATTAGTGGTGGAACAGGCGAATGCCCGTGAACGCCATTGTCATGCCGTACTTGTTGCAGGTTTCAATAACGTTGTCGTCGCGTATAGAACCGCCGGGCTGGGCAATGTACTTAACGCCGCTCTTGTGCGCGCGTTCAATGTTGTCGCCGAACGGGAAGAAAGCGTCTGAGCCGAGAGAAACGTCCTTCATTGTGTCGAGCCATGCGCGCTTCTCCTCGCGTGTGAACACAGCGGGCTTTACCTTGAATATCTTTTCCCATGCGCCGTCCGCAAGAACATCCATGTAATCCTCGCCTATATAGAGGTCGATAGCGTTGTCGCGGTCTGCGCGGCGGATATCGTCAACGAACTGTAAACCGAGAACCTGCGGAGACTGGCGGAGGTACCAGTTGTCCGCCTTCTGACCCGCAAGGCGCGTGCAGTGGATACGCGACTGCTGACCTGCGCCGATACCGATAGCCTGACCGCCGCATGCGTAGGCTACGGAGTTGGACTGGGTATATTTAAGCGTTATGAGCGCGATTGCAAGGTCGATCTTTGCGCTTTCGGGAAGCTCCTTGCTCTCGGTAACGATATTCGAGAAAAGCTCGTCGTTTATAACAAGCTCGTTTCTGCCCTGTTCAAAGGTAATTCCGAACACCTGCTTGCGTTCGATAGGCGCGGGAACGTAGTTTTCGTCGATTTTTATGATATTGTATGTACCCTTGCGCTTGGACTTGAGGATTTCAAGCGCGTCAGCGTCATAGCCTGGAGCGATAACGCCGTCGGAAACCTCGCGCTGGATCATCTTCGCGGTCGAAGCGTCGCAGACGTCCGAAAGCGCGATAAAATCGCCGTAGGAGGACATTCTGTCCGCGCCTCTCGCTCTTGCGTATGCGCAGGCAAGCGGGGAAAGCTCGCCGAGGTCGTCTACCCAGTAGATTTTCTTGAGAGTATCGCTGAGAGGAAGTCCTACCGCCGCGCCTGCGGGAGAAACGTGCTTAAAGGAGGTCGCCGCGGGAAGCCCCGTTGCCTTTTTAAGCTCCTTTACGAGCTGCCAGCCGTTGAAGGCGTCCATGAAGTTGATATAGCCGGGCTTTCCGTTGAGAACCTCTATGGGCAGCTCGCCCTTTTCCATGAAAATACGCGAGGGCTTCTGGTTCGGGTTACAGCCGTACTTGAGTTCGAGTTCGTTCATAATATTTATTCCTTTCGTGTCGGGAAATTGGTGTATCCTGCCGTTGAACAGCGGGCATGCATTAAACCAAAGAGGCAGAGCATGTCCGCTCTTTTTTCATACGTTTTTATTTAATATGCGGCTTTCATATTTTCCGCTTCCGAGGTCGATATATCTTGTGAAAAGCGAAACCTTGTTGTCGGAATTGAGGTTGTCCCAGACAAGTCTTGTAAATTCGTCAATATCCGCCTCCGGCAGCTCCAGCTTCTTCGGCTCGCCGACAAAGCTTGGAAGGGGATTGCCCTCCGCCGCGTAGGTGTGGATAAAGCGGGCGGTTCCGTTCTGGGGATTGCTGTACGCAAATGTATTGCGTATGCAGCTTTCGGGATCGCCGTCGTCGCTCTTGAGAATTGACATTGCGAAATTGAAGCCGCCGTCCTCAAGGTGAAGTATTCCCGAAATTCTGGGAGTGTAATTCGGCTTGTCGTCCTCAAATTCGCGGGTGCGCAGCGACTGTTCAAAGGTCATCTGCTTGTCCATAAGCTCATAGACAGTGTCCGTCTGGTCGCCGTTCGTAACGATAGTCTTGCTGCCGAGAACACGCACGGGCGCATATATAATAAGGTGCGGGTCGGTCATTTTCGACTCGTCGAAAGCCTGCGTGCGGATGCCCTCGCCGTCCTCGACGAACACACGGTTGCGGCTGTTTTCGCTTCTGCCCATGATAAAATAGGCGATCACCGCCTTTTTTCCGTCGGGAGATTTTCCGATAATGATTCCTCTGCCGTGGTAGGCGAGAGAATTAAGCTCTTCAGCAATATTCTTCATTTTAACTGCTCCTTTCAAAATCGTGTCATTCTTCCACTCTTGCAATGCCGTTTTCGACAGTTATTTTCCCGTCGCAGAACAGCCGCACCGCCTGCGGGAGTATCTTCCATTCCGCCTGCTCCATAATCCGCTTTTGAAGCGTTTCGGGAGAATCGCCGTTTCTGACCTCAACCGCCTTTTGCAGGATTATCGGTCCGCCGTCGCATTCCTCCGTTACGAAATGCACGGTAGCGCCGCTGAGCTTAACGCCCTTTGCGAGCGCGGCTTCGTGGACGTGCAGCCCGTAAAAGCCTTTTCCGCAGAACGACGGGATAAGCGCGGGGTGAACGTTTATCATTTTATACGGGAACGCGCGGCAGACCTGTTCGTCGAGAATTGTCATAAATCCCGCGTAAACGACAAGGTCGGCGTTCTCCGCTTTAAGCGCTTCGCACATTGCCTTGCTGTAAGCGGCAACGTCCGCATAGTCCTTACGCGCGAGGACGAGCGTTTTTATACCGTTGTTTTTCGCGCGTTCAAGCGCGTAGGCGTCGGGTTTTGACGCGATAACGCAGGTTATTTTCCCCGCGCCGAGCTCTCCGCGCTTTTCTGCGTCGATAAGCGCCTGTAAATTCGTTCCGCCGCCCGAAACAAGTACGACAATATTTTTCATGCCGCCACCTTATTCAATAACGATTCCGACGTCGCCCTTACGGATAACGCCGATCTCATAAGCGGGAACATCATGCGCTTTGAGGGTCTCGATCGTCTTTTCCTTGTCCTTTGCGGGAACAACGACAGACATACCGATACCCATATTGAAAGTATTGTACATATCGTGCTCGGAAATTCCGCCCTTTTCCTGTAAATATCTGAAAATGTACGGCACTTCGTAGCTGTTCTTGTTTATTGCTGCGGTGTATCCGTCGGGGATAGAGCGCGGGATATTTTCGTTGAAGCCGCCGCCCGTGATATGGCTCACCGCCTTTACGTCGACCTTTTCGATAAGGTCGAGCAGGGGCTTTACATAAATTCTTGTAGGCGCGAGAAGCGTTTCGCCGAGGGTTCTTCCGTCGGGGAGCTTTTCCATGAGGACTTCGCGGCTGTTGATGTCGAAAACCTTTCTCACGAGGGAGAAGCCGTTCGAGTGAACGCCTGTCGAAGCGAGTCCGATTATAGCGTCGCCCTCCGCAACGGTCGAGTTGTCGATAATTTTCTTTTTATCCACAACGCCCGTGCAGTAGCCCGCAATATCATATTCGTCGTCGGGCATCATGCCGGGGTGCTCGGCGGTTTCGCCGCCGATAAGCGCGCAGCCGGACTGAACGCAGCCCTCCGCAACGCCGCTTACAATCTCGGCGATCTTTTCGGGGATATTTCTTCCGCAGGCGATATAATCGAGGAAGAAAAGCGGCTTCGCGCCGCAGCAGATAATGTCGTTCACGCACATTGCAACGGCGTCGATACCGATAGAGTCGTGCTTGTCGAGCAGGAAAGCGAGCTTCAGCTTCGTGCCTACGCCGTCTGTACCCGAAACGAGAACGGGTTCTTCCATTCCCGCAATATCAAGCTGGAAAAGTCCGCCGAAGCCGCCTATTCCCGTAAGAACTCCGGGGATATTCGTGCGCTCAACGTGTTTTTTCATCAGCTTTACCGACTCGTAGCCCGCGGTCACGTCGACGCCTGCCGCCTTATAGCTTTCCGAGAAACTGTTCTTCATATTTTTAAGTTCCTTTCGTTAATTATTCTTCGCCGTTCCAGCAGTAGGTGCAGAGATTTTCGCCGGGGAGCCCTATTGCGCGGATAGTTCCGGGCAGGGACTGAAATTCGAGAGAGGTGAGTTTCAGTCGGCGGCATATCTCGCCGCGGAGCAGTCTTCCGCGCTCGGTTTCAGAATTTGAATATTCCTCGATGTACTTCGCGCCGCTTTCACCCTCGTTCTCAAATATTATCTGCCGCGCGATAAGCTCCATTTCGGAGGTGCTGCGCGAGAAGTTCAGGTATTTGCAGCCGTACATTATCGGAGGACAGGCGGAGCGCATATGCACTTCCTTTGCGCCGTTCTCATAAAGAAATTCGACCGTTTCACGCATCTGCGTTCCTCTTACAATACTGTCGTCAACGAACAGCAGCCGCTTTCCCTCGATAAGCTCATGCACGGGGATAAGCTTCATTTTTGCGACCTGATTGCGCATTGACTGGTTCTGCGGCATAAAGCTGCGCGGCCATGTGGGAGTGTACTTTATAAAAGGACGCGCGAACGGTATTCCGCTGCGGTTCGCATAGCCTATGGCGTGCGGCGTTCCCGAATCGGGTATTCCGCAGATATAGTCAACGTCCGGGAGACGTCCGTTCTTTATGTCCGTTTCCGCCATTATTTCGCCGTTTCGGGTGCGCATTGTTTCAACCGTTACTCCCTCGTAAACCGCCGTCGGATAGCCGTAATACGTCCACATGAACGAGCATATCTTCATCCTGTCGGTTCCCTCTGCGAGAACGCAGCATTCGTCGGGGGTAAGCATAACGATTTCGCCCGCTTTAAGCTCCTTGTATGTAGAATAGCCGAGCTTCTGGTATGCGAACGACTCAAGCGAAACGCAGTAGCCGTCGCCGCGCTTGCCGACGAGTATCGGCAGACGGCCGTTCTTGTCGCGCGCGGCGATTATGCCGTCCTTTGTGAGTATGATGAGCGACATTGTCCCATCGATCTTCTCCTGTGCGTAGCGTATGCCCTCGGCGAAATCGTTTTTCTGCGCGATGAGCGCGCCGATAAGCGCGCCGGAATTTATACTTCCGCTGGTCATGGCTTCAAAGTTTGCGCAGCTGCCGTCGAGCAGCTCCTTTGAAAGCTCGTCCGCGTTGCGTATGACGCCGACGCTGCAAATCGCGTAAAGACCGAGCTTTGACGTGACAAGTATGGGCTGCGGGTCGGTATCGCTTATGCAGCCTATGCAAAGCCCTCCGCGCATGGCGGACGCGTCCTTTTCAAATTTAGTGCGGAACGGAGAATTTTCAATGCTATGAATGCTCCTCTGGAAGCCGACCTCGGGCGCGTACGCCGCCATACCGCCGCGGCGCGTTCCGAGGTGCGAGTGATAGTCTGTTCCGAAAAATACGTCGGTTATGCAGTCGTTTTTAGAGGCTGCTCCGAAAAAACCGCCCATTCAATTCAATCCTTTCAAAATAAACAAAGACTCAATTATTCGCCCAGAACGCGCTTCATCATTTCATTATAAGCGTCCTCAACGCCGCCCATATCTCTGCGGAAGCGGTCCTTGTCCAGCTTTTCGTGTGTTTTGGAGTCCCAGAAGCGGCAGGTATCGGGGCTGATTTCGTCCGCGAGAATAATTTCGCCGTGGAAACGTCCGAATTCGATTTTAAAGTCGATAAGGTCAACGCCGAGGTTCTTGAAAAATCCGAGCATGAACTCGTTTACCTTAAACGCATATTTTGTTATCGCTTCAATTTCTTCCTTTGTTGCAAGTCCCAGACCGAGGGCGTAGTAATCATTGATGAACGGGTCGCCGAGGTCGTCGTTTTTATAGCTGAATTCGAGGGTCGGCTGCTTCAGGGGAGTTCCCTCCTCAATGCCGAGCTTCTTGGAAAAGCTGCCCGCCGCAACGTTTCTTACGATAACCTCAAGCGGAACGATCTCGACTTTTTTAACAACAGTCTCGCGGTCGTTAAGCTCTTCAACAAAGTGCGTGGGAACGCCTTCCTTTTCAAGAAGCTTGAACATATAGTTGGTCATGCGGTTGTTGATTGCGCCCTTTCCGCTTATCGTGCCTTTCTTTAAGCCGTTGAAAGCGGTCGCGTCGTCCTTGTAGGACACGATAACATAATCAGGGTTTTCTGTTGCGAAAACCTTCTTTGCCTTTCCTTCGTAGAGCTGTTCCTTTTTTTCCATGATAAAAACTTCCTTTCGTTTATTCCGTCATATTTCCTTAGCAGTTTCCTGCATTTTTGCTTCAGCAGCGAGATTTTTACGGTGCTGCGCCTCCTTGAAATCCGCAATTTTCTGCGCAAGCCCGTCGTCTCCGACAGCGAGGATCTGAGCCGCGAGATAGCCCGCGTTCGCCGCGCAGTCGATACCTACGCAGGCAACAGGCACTCCGGGCGGCATCATTACCGAGGAAAGGAGCGCGTCCATTCCGTCGAGAGCCTTTGCCTTAACCGGTATAGCGATAACGGGGAGGGTCGTGTTCGCCGCGAGCGCGCCCGCGAGGTGCGCAGCCATTCCCGCCGCGCCGATAAGTACGCCGAAGCCGTTTTTGCGTGCATTTTTTGCAAATTCGGCGGCTTCCGCCGGCGAGCGGTGGGCGGACATTACATGAAGCTCGAATGGAATCCCGAACTCCTTGCAGGCTTCCGCAGCCTTTCTTACAACGGGCAGGTCGCTGTCGCTGCCCATGATTATGCCGACTTTTTTCATAACCTGTATCCTTTCTGTAACCGAAAAATAAAAAAGCTGTGCGGGTATCGTACAGCCGTTTTTATGCACATATAGGCATAGAGGGGCGCAAACCGAAACAAGTCGCGGATGATATTGCTGACGGCATTGCGTTCACCTCCGATATACCATATAATATACATGGGAAATCCCGGATGAAAATTTTTCCCGGAAACGAGGGAAATCATATATTTATTGTACAATATTTCCGGTGTAAATTCAAGCGTTTTTCTAAAATTTTTTTGACAGTTTTTTCTGTCAGCGGCTTGGTAAAACAGTGATATTGCACAAGCGCAAAACGTCCGAAGAAATTGCGGCAAGACGGTTATGCTTAATTTATAGCTGTTTTTTGAGCAAAAACTGAGTTTCTTTACCTAAACCTTTGGGTAATTAAGTTACATTTTAGGTACAGCTTTAACAAGACAAGGTTGCTTTTCATTCAGTAAACGTTTACATAAGCAAGAAAAAACAATTCGTCATTTTGCACAATAACATTTCACAACCAAGGTCGAAAAAAGTCTGATTCTTGAAAAAGGAAAGCTTGTGCGATCTAAATCATGAAAACAATTACAACCGCATATTTTCGTCAATAAAGCGGATGAAAATATTTTTTGAAGTGAAAATCCAATGTGTTTCATAAAAGATTGTCATTTTCACCAAAATTTTAAAAAACAATGCAAAATGTAAACGTTTCCCCAAATTTGTTGAGAAAATTTTTAAAAAAAAGACTTGCAAAAGGTGAAAAATTGTGATATAGTTACAAATGTAAATTGCAAGGCGATAATACTAATGTGCGCTATGCACCGATTATATTATTGCCGGTGCAATTCAATTTTAATCACGGTTTAAAAAAACCACGACAATTTTTGGAGGAAAAAAGGTATGAAGAAAAGAATTCTGACAACGCTTTTAGCGTCGGCAATGATTCTCTCTATCGCTGGCTGTAACGAACAGACCGCAGACACAACCACAACAACACAGGCTCCTGCAGCAAATAATGATACTTCTGCAGACACAGACGCTCCTGTTGCAGACACAGACGCTCCCGACGTAGACGTTGCTGCTGACGAAGGCAAGGTTCTCAACATCTGGTGCTGGAACGACGAATTCCAGCAGAGAGTTGAAAAGTTCTATCCCGGCTATGTTAAGAACGATGACGGTACAGGCGCAATCGGCGATGTTAAGGTTGTTTGGACGATCAACCCCAACGCTGATAACGGCTACCAGATTCCGCTTGATGCTGCTCTTCTCGACCAGGATAACAAGGCGGCTGACGAAAAGATCGACATCTTCCTTATCGAAGCTGACTACGCTGATAAGTATGTTAACTCCAGCTACTCTCTTCCTGTAAGCGAAGTAGGCATCACAGACGCTGATACCGCTGAAATGTACGAATACACAAAGGAAATCGCTACTGATGAAAGCGGCGCTCTTAAGGCTGTTTCTTGGCAGGCAGCTCCCGGTCTGTTTGCTTACAGACGTTCCATCGCTAAGGAAGTTCTCGGAACCGACGATCCCGATCAGGTTCAGGAAGCTCTCTCCGACTGGACAAAGTTCGACGAAGTTGCTGCTAAGATGAAGGATGCAGGTTACTACATGCTCTCCGGCTACGACGATGCATACAGAACCTTCTCTAACAACGTTTCCGCTCCTTGGGTAAACGAAAACGATGAAATCATCATCGATGCTAACATAATGAAGTGGGTTGAACAGACCAAGAATTACACAGACAACGGCTACAACAATAAGAACTCCTTATGGAGCGATGGTTGGGCAAAGGATCAGAGCGTTGACGGTAAGGTATTCGGCTTCTTCTATTCTACATGGGGCATCAACTTCACACTCGTAGGCAATGCCGGCGAAGCAGGCAAGGGTGACTGGGCAGTTTGCTACGGTCCTCAGTCCTACTACTGGGGCGGTACTTGGATCTGCGCTTCTTACCAGACAGATAACAAGTCCCTCGTTCGTGACATTATGTACAACCTCACTTGCAACGGCGAGATCATGGAACAGATCACTCGTGATCCTGACGTTCAGGACTACACCAACAACAAGGCTGCTATGGAAGCAATCGCTGCAGATGAAACATTTGCTTCTGAATTCCTCGGCGGTCAGAACCACATCGCACTCTTTACTGAGAATGCTGAAAAGATCGATATGAGCAACATTTCTCCTTATGACCAGGGTCTTAACGAGACATTCCAGGCTGCTATGAAGGACTACTTCGACGGCACTGTTGATCTCGACACAGCTCTCGACAACTTCTATAACAACTCAATCGTTAAGTATCCGAACCTTAAGAGACCTGCGTAATCGGTTTTTAAAGGTTTAAGGGGTTTGACTTGACATTGACGGACTGCAGATGTAAAAATCTGCAGTCCGGTATGTTAATGCCGATTCGGTTTCCGAGTCGGCATTAACATACCGGCGATGTTGAGTTGAACGCGAATAAGAAGAAAGTGAAGGTGAACCCTGTGAAAAAACGTAAGTCGATAAGTTCAGCCAAGTGGGGTTATGTATTCATTGCTCCATTCTTTATCACCTACGCAATATTCCAGCTGTGGCCGTTAATTACGACAATTTACAACAGCTTTTTTGAAAATTACATGGTCGGTCTTAATCAGGTCGGACCCAATTTTGTCGGATTACAGAATTATGTGGACTTCTTTACCGGCGCAAAGGGTACTCCGGTATATGAACTTGTGTGGAACACGATAATTATGTGGCTGATGGGCTTTATTCCTCAGCTGCTTATCTCCCTTCTGTTTGCGTATTGGTTCACAAATAAGCGGCTTAACCTAAAGTGTACCGGTGTTTTCAAATCTATCATTTATATGCCAAACCTTATCATGGCTTCGGCATTTGCGCTGTTGATGTTCTCCATCTTTTCAAATACGGAAACCGGTCCGGTAAACCATTTTCTTATCTCAATAGGCGCAACAACCGAGAAGATTGACTTTTTCGCAAATTCATGGTCAGTTCGCGGAATCGTTGCTTTCATGAACTTCCTTATGTGGTTCGGAAATACTACGATTCTTCTTATGGCTGCTATGCTCGGCGTTGATGAATCGTTGGTTGAAGCGGCTGACATTGATGGCTGTACTCCCGGTCAGATATTCAGACACGTTACTATTCCTCTGATTCGTCCTATTATGATTTATGTGTTCATCACTTCTCTTGTCGGCGGTCTTCAGATGTTCGATGTTCCTCAGGTACTTACACGCGGTCAGGGCTTGCCTAATGGCACAACAAAGACTCTTATCATGTACCTTAATGATAACCTCTATTCTAAGAACTATGGTGCGGCAGGCGCTATCTCAGTTATCCTGTTTATTGTCTGCGCAGTGTGCAGCTTGGTAGTATACTACTTCTTTACCGACAGATCCCTTAAGGGCGCAAAGTCCTACAGCGTAAAGAAGAAGAAAGCGAGGGCATAAGATATGGCAAAAAGAATTGATTTAGTCGAAGGAACATATAACGAGCGTAAGTTTTGGCTCAACTTCAGACGTGTAATTGCCTACGTAGTTCTTGCATTTTTCTCTCTGCTCTGCCTTTTCTTCTTCTACATAATGATCATCAACTCTACACGAGCTCATTATGAAATTCTGGCAAGTGGATTTGCGCTATTACCCGGAAGCAGCTTTGTAGAAAACTTCAAGGCGGTATTCAATGATTCGACCATTCCTCTTTTGACCGGTCTTATCAATTCACTGATCGTTTCTATAGGAACTGTAGTCTGCTCGGTTTACTTTTCGGCTATGACAGCATACGGTGTTCATGTTTACGACTTTAAGGGCAGGAAATTCGTATTCAACTTCATTCTTCTCATAATGACTATCCCGACACAGGTTACGGCTCTTGGTTTCGTAAATTTGATGCAGCAGTGGAAGCTTATGAATAACTTTATTCCGCTTATAATTCCTGCAATAGCTTCTCCTACAGTATTCTTCTTCATGAAGCAATATATGGACAGCTCGCTTCCGATTGATATTGTTGAAGCTGCGAGAATTGACGGCGCTAATGAATTTAGAACATTCAATACTATCGTTCTTCCGATACTTAAGCCTGCCATGGCGGTTCAGGCAATTTTTACCTTTGTTTCTTCATGGAACAACTACTTCACACCCAACCTGCTTATAAGCAAGACTGAATTTAAGACTCTCCCGATTATGGTTTATATGTGGCGCTGCAAGGACTTTGCGCACACCAATTTCGGTCATATCTACATGGTAATCACTATTTCTATTCTTCCTGTAATGATTATTTATTTCTGCCTTTCAAAGTTTATTGTAGGCGGCGTAACTCTTGGCGCTGTAAAGGGCTAAGCAAATATTTTATCCGGACAGCTTACGGGCTGCCCGGATTTTTGTTTTTTTTCGGCATTTTTGCAATTTTTTACTGCGCTGCGGTGTATTAAATACAGAAGAACGGATTGGGGGGTAATAAATGGTTGTATTGGACAACTGCGTTTTGTCCGAATGCTTTGATTTATATGCAGATATGCTGCTCAGGATCGCGTTTAATTATGTCGGCAATCAGGCGGACGCGGAGGATATTGTTCAGGATGCGTTTATGCAGCTGTACATATACAAAGAAACGTTTGAGGACCGCACTCATATAAAGCACTGGCTTATACGGGTGACGTCAAATCTGAGCAAAAATATGCTGCGGAGCGTTCATCGCAAAAGGACCGTTCCGCTTGATGAACAGTGGCCGGCACAGACGCCTGCGCAGACGAATGTGCTTGAGCTGATAAAAAAGCTTGATTGGAAATACCGCGACGCGCTGTATCTGCACTACTACGAGGGGTATAAGGCGGCGGAAATAGCCGAGATATACGGAACAACGGCGAACACGGTAACAACATGGCTCAAACGCGGACGGGATAAGCTGAAATTGTCAATTGAGGAGGAAGGCTATGAATATTAACGATTTCAAAAACGCTTATGAAGGCATTCATGCAACGCCCGAACTGAAAAAAAGGCTGATGGACAAGGCAGCTGCGGACAGCGAAGCAAAAAAATCCCCGAAAAAAATACGCTTTTTGGGTGCAGCCTGCGGCGCTGCCGCGGCGGCGGTATTTATCCTCGGCGGAGCTTTTCTTATACGCTGGCTTAACATGAAGGCGCAGCCTTCGATCGTCGTAACGGCGGGTTCTATGCCCGTACTTACTGATACTCCCGTGATCGCTTCCACGACCGCTGCCGCAGCGCAGCCCGACGTTGTTTTTCAATTGGCTTCGGACAGAAGTTACCCCGTAGATGAAATGCCCGAAATTGACGACAAATATTACGCCGAATATTCGTTCCGTAATGTTTATGATGAGAGGTTCGCTGATGCTCCCGACGGAGCGGAAAACTGGTACGAGTGGGTAGTTACGAATAAGCTTTCCGTGGACGAGGCGAGGGAAGCGCTTGCGGGAAAGGGCTTTGACGAAAGCGAAACAGACGCAATTGCAACGCGGAATAAGGAGCTTTGCGAAAAAATATTTGCCGATTACGGGTATAAGTGCAGTTTAAACGGCTCAACGGCATATATGACTGTATGGGATTTATACAGCTACGATATTATGGATTTTTACACGCTTTACGCAGGCGGAATCACGTCGGAAGATATGTACGGCGCATCGCAGAGAATGCTTGATATTGCCGGCGCCGAGGATGTGTGCAATATCGCAATGAAGCGTAAGGCGCTGCTTTACGAATCCTACGCCAAGAAAATGGACGCCTTTCAGAACGGCATAAATATTGAAAGCGACTGGGCGCTGCAGTATTTCGATGAACGCGTAACGCAGTTCGGCAGCAAGTATGAATATGCCGGCGTTACTATCGACAATCTTTTTGCAGGGCTGTTCACCGAGGAGCAGCTTCGCACAATTTCGGAAACAGTCGGCAGCGCGGATGTATATGTTATTCCGAATTATTGGGCGGCGATTGTGAGAATGGAAATCTCTGCCGGCGAGGCGCGGAACGCGCTTGAAAAAATGTCGGAAATGTACCGCGAAAAAACGAGCGAGGAGCTTTTTACCGAGCAGGAAATAGGGCTTATCACCGGCGAAAGCGAGTATCTGTATACAGAGCATTTCCTTGCGCCTTGCGCCGAATTATCCTGCGATAATCTTCTGGGCGGAAAGCTTATCGTCTGCGGCGCGAGTATTGTGACATCGGGAGCATATGACTGGCTGCTGGATTACAGGGACATCGATATAGAGAGCGCTGCGCAGGAAATATGCTATAATCTTGAGGCGGACGGATATGATGAGCTGCTCGGCGATTTTAGAAGACAGCTTGATATTTATAAGGATATATGCGATATTACCGAACAGCTCGGCGCTTACATTAAGGCGAACGATATATCGCTGCTTGAGGACAGCAAGCCTGAACTTGACGGCGAAACGCGGCAGCTGCTAAGAAAAATGGATCTACAGCAGCTGAACGGATATACGATAAACGGCGAGGACTTCTACGAAATGAAGCTGAATTATTTAGCTTATGTTTTAGCCTATGCTTTTCAGCCGGAGCAGGCGGAAACAATATTTGACGAGGTATGCGAAAAGCTGACGGACGCCGCGCAGAAGAACTGGCTTATCAAAAAGAAATATCTTTACCTTAATTATTGCGGGGCTTACGGGTCGGACGACGGTTCTGTGATGTATAATGACGAATACCTGTCGGCATTGCTTTACGCGACGAATTATGAATACAGAATTTCCGGCGGCACGGTTTATCTTGAACCTTATTTTTCGGGAATAATCGAATATCTGAACAGTTGGCACATAAGAAATACCGCACCGATGGAAAAGCTTTCCGAAAGCGTAATGCAGACGCTTTACGAGGACAAGGACAGCTTAAGCGATTATACTATAACGGTCGAAGCGCCGGTAGGCGCGATAACTCAGGAGGGATATTACAACACGACCGAAAATATCTATCTTTGCGTTTACGGAAGCGACGGCGGGCTTATTTCGCGGGCAGGCAGCCAGAACGGAATGTCGGGACTTGACGGATTTCTGATATATGCCGCGCCCGATGAGAAGTATTTTGACGTTTACACTTCTCCGAACGGCGAAATAATCATAATATTGCGAACTTTTTACCCCGAAAGATACAGAAAGGAGGGCGAGGCGTTCCTGTTTGATGAAGCGGCGGGCGAACTGAAGCGCTTCGGAACAAGTCAGGATATGCCCGAAGGATATAATTACAGCGGCGGGATATTCGATTACGGCGACGGTGGTCTGGAGCCGTACTCCGACAGCGAAGCGGCTTATATCAATACGGAGGACGGTGTTGTGATTGCCTTCGATTTTGACAGTATGCTGATAAAATCGTTTCAGGGACTTCATTTAAGGAGTTTAGTGCGTGGCTTTTCCGATTCCGACATCGGATACAGAGTTGACGGCGGATATACGGCGGAACTTTATTCTTACGCGGTTGAAGGGCAAGACGGATACTATAGTGCGGAGCGTGCTTTGCAGCTCTGCATAACCGACGCAGGTCGGGAAGACGTTTTCGCCGCAGAACGTGTGACGATTGAAGGCGAAGGCTCTGCGGCTTCTCAGTATTTCATTGAAACAATGAGGCTTTCTGACGGAACGCAGCTTATAGCGGTTTACGGGATATTTCCCGAAGAAGAATCAATGCTGGCGGAGCTGTTCCGTTTCGACAGCTCGAATCTGACGCTTGACAAATTCACGGGAGAGGGTTATTACGGATACAGTGAAATCGCCTATGCGCCGGGCTGCCTCACGCTAAAGGACGGAACGGACAACGTTTTCCTTAACTCTGCGGATCAAAGCGAAATAACCTTAAATTCCGAGGATCATACTTTTATTATTTCCCGGGAAGATTCCGGCACAAACGCGTATTTATCCTCGGATGCACAGTGACAATGAGCATAATTTCATTTTTCGCGGGCAGAATAATGTAAACGCTGATTTAATTCAGCGCAATAAACCGAAAGGAATGATTTTATGCAGCTTGACGGGTCAAAAACCCTTGAAAATCTGAAAACGGCGGTTGCGGGAGAGTCGCAGGCGCGCACCAAATACAATATTTACGGGGAAATAGCCCGAAAGGAGGGCTATGAAAAAATTGGCGACGTTTTTGACACTACAGCCTCGAACGAGCGGGCGCACGCTGAGCTTTGGCTGTCGCTGCTCAGCGAGGGCATTCCCGCGACAACGCAGAAAGCGCTTGAAAATGCTGCCGGCGGAGAGCATTACGAATGGACGGATATGTATGCCGATTTTGCGAAAACGGCGCGCGAAGAGGGTTTTGATAACATAGCCGCACTTTTCGACATGGTCGGAAGCATAGAAAAGGAGCACGAAGAAAGATTTCGCCGTCTTATTGATGAGCTTCAGAGCGGAAAGGTGTTTACGGCGGACGGTGAGACAGTATGGATCTGCCGAAACTGCGGACACATTCATCATGGCGTATCAGCACCGCTTGTTTGTCCTGTCTGCAAGAAAAAGCAGGCGTATTTTGAGAGACGCTGCACAAACGGATAATATCAATCGGCGGGCGGGCAGGGATGCCCGCTCGTTTTGATGTATACGGGGGGGCGCGGCGCGCTCTGACCGCCCGCAGGGCGGTCAGAGCAAAGTGCGGCGGCGAAGCCGCCGCACAGCGCATTCGGCGAAGCCGAATGCGCGCGCCGCGCGTGTGCGGGAAAGCATTTTCCTCCGACGGCGGCGTTTTGCAGGACATGGGAGGAAACAAAGATACCAAAAGCCGCGGAGCTATGAATTTGTGCCGCGATTTTTTACAAGACGTTTAGCTTAGTCGGAAATTGACAATTGCTGCATAATGTGATATAATGAATAAAACTTGCTGGGAAAAATTAATTTTGCCGTGATAGAGGAATACTCATGAAAAAAATCATATATATTTTGGGGCTTATTTCAGCAGCGTGTGTTTTAACAGGCTGCAGCGAAAATGACTTCAATAAAATGTTTGGTTCATCTGGCGATGATAGCGATTTCCGAAGCGGTATAGTCGGTTACGCCAATAACGGAGCCATTGATTTGGATGATATGACTTTTATAGAAGTTGAACAGATTCACTACGGAGCTGCTGTCATTCAAAATGAAGATAAGTTTTTGTTTTCACATGCTGTGGATTATGAATTTCCGAGCATTATAAAATCAGAAGACGAGTGGAATTTGATTCAAGAAAAGTTGAATATCGAAATGGAAGATATCGATTTCGACGAGTATATTGTTTTTGGAGATTTTCAGTACGACCTTTGGGAAAAGACAAAATGTACTCCCGTTCTGATAAAGAAAATGGCATACAGCGAGGAAACGTTGTATTATGGCTGGGAACTGGCGGAAGGTCAGAATTTTGAAGCGGAAAATAAGGAAGATAAATTGTGTGGATTTAATCTTGTAAAAATCAAACGATCGGATTTTCCTATGGAGCCTAGAGATATATACGGTGCGGCAATAAAATATGAGGACGAGAAAGACAAGGACACGATATTCATTGAAAGCGGCGGATATTATTTGATTTTTTAATTCAAAATCAGTGCCTCAGGGATTCAAGCGTGCGTAAAATCCCTGTCGATTTCGGCAAGCAGAATTTTGAAAAAAGGAGACTTGCATGAAAAACGATCTGACCGAGAATCTCGACAAGCTGCACACAACTCCGCTGGGAATAGATCGTATACGCCGCAATTGCTTTCTTGATTGTGAGGATGTTGTTGAATGGTGCAGAGCACATATTTCCGAGCCTCAGGCGGCAGCAGCGCGTTACGGAAAGAACTGGTATGTTACTAGCGGAGAATATGTTTTTACAATAAACGCACATTCGTTTACGGTTATTACGGCGCATATCCGCGAGTGATGATGAGGTGATACTATGTACATATATCGGAGCGGTGCGATTGGCAGCGCGATACATGCAAAAATTGAAAATTCAAAGCAGTCGGTTCGCGGCGAAACTTCAGAAAGAGCTTCTTTCAGAGAGCTGTTGAAGTCGCAGATGTACAAAACGCAGGAAGAAAAGCCTGTTTCCGCGTCATATTCATCTGCGAAAAACTCGGCGGGCGGCTCGGCTTTGCTTTACGCAATGCAGAACAGCGGAACTGATTCGACAGCTTCGGCGGTTCTGGAAACGCTTGGCTTCGGTGACGCCTCAATTGGCGATTCGATGCTGAAAACGGCGGCGCAGTCACTTTTACAGTCGGCTGATCTGCTTGGAACAGTAGGAGCTTCTGAGGAGGCTTCGGCGGCTGTGCTCGACGATTTTATTTCGGATTACAACTCGCTTTACTCGCTGCTTTCGGCGACGGGAAGCTACTCGTCCCGTCTTTACTCAAATGCGCTTAAGGCGTATACAGCCGATAAGGACTCACTTTTTGCTGCGGGAATTTCTGTTGATGAAAGCGGAAAACTTTCGGCGTCAGGCGAAAAGGTCGATATAGCAGCTCTTTCGTCGTTTATTGATGGAACAGCATCTGTTGCGCGCAGCGTTTCGGACTATTCTTCTTCAATTTCGGGAAGCGAGGATACTGTCAGCAGCCTTTATTCGGTTCTGCTTTCTGAGTTCCTTTAATACATTCTTAAATAATACTCGAAAAAAGCTAAAAGAAATTCATAAAGTAATTAACTCCGCTTTATTAAGTAAATTTGTAACTTTTAAACAAAAATTGACGCAGAAAATTTTTATATATAATGATTGACAACAAGCGCACAAACTGTTATAATTTATTTAAGCGGGTAAAGTTAAAATTCTTTACTCAAAGCTGAAAAAAATCCACAGGAGGACTATATGAGAAATTCAAAGAAGATAATATCTTCCGTAATGGCTGCAAGCGTTCTGCTTTCCATGTCTGCTTGTAACGGCGGCAGCGGCGGCAGAGGCGAAGTTACAACAAACCCCGATCAGACAACAACCACGACTACTCAGGAAGTTATAACGGTTGATACCGATTCCGCGCTTCAGGAAATTGTTTCGGATAAGGCTGATGAATATAAAATCGACGTTGAATCCGTTGACAAGAAGATACAGTGGCTTTCGTGGTATGACATTGACGAAACACAGGCAGCGGTTGAACTTTTTAAGGCTCAGTACGGCATCCCGGAAGAAGGAAGCAGCGCTTATGGTGCAGAATGGGCGGATAAAGTTTTCGTAACGACAAAGGTTGCTTACGGCGAACGTTACGATAGATTAGGAGCTGCAGTTGCTGCCGGAGATTCTCCTGACATATTCCAGTTTGAGATCGGATATTTCCCGATCAGTGCGTACATGAACATGTTCCAGTCTATTGATGGCATTATCGATACTACTACCGAGGATTGGTCAAAGTATCGTGAGGTTATGGATCATTTTATGTGGGGCGGAAAGGACTGGTGTCCTGTTGTCGATATCTCCCCCGCATATGTTCTTTTCTACAGACGTTCGGTTTGTGAGGACGCAGGTATTACTGATCCCAAGACTCTCTATGATAACGGCGAGTGGACATGGGATGAATTCCTAAAGATGGCTGATACATTCCAGAAGAGCGGCGATAGCAAGTTCAGCATTGACGGCTGGAACATTGCTGACTATTTCATTGCAACCACCGGTAAGGCTATGGTTGAGATCGATGAAACAGGTAAGCTTAAGAGCAACCTCAACGATCCCGCAATCGAAAGAGCGATGAATTTTGTTGAAACTCTTGCTAAGCAGGATTATCGTTATCCTTGGTATCTTAACGGTTATTCCACAAACTTCCGCGAATGGATGAACGGTGATACTTTATTCTACGCAGACGGTTACTGGGCATATCAGGAAGCAACAATGCAGAAAGCGATTGCTAAGTACGGCTGGGCTGATGATGATGTATTCTTTGTTCCTTTCCCGCGCGATCCTTCCGCAGACGGCAACTATCAGTTAATGAAACAGGATGCTTATATGCTCGTATCCGGCGCTAAGAATATTGACGGCTACAAGGCTTGGGTAAACTGTGTAATGCAGACCTCTAAGGATCCCGACGTTGCTGCGCAGACCAGAGAAAAGCAGATCCGCGACTATAACTGGACAGAAGAACAGCTTGACTTTATCGATGAAATCAAGGAAACCGCAACTCCTGTTTGGGACTTCAAGTACGGCGTATCTGTAGAGTGCGCTAAGGACGGCATGGACGATTCTCCCACGAGACTTATCAGTGCAAGACCTTACACATTTGCTGATGTTACATATGTTCAGCTGCGTGCAGAAAACGAATCCAAGATCAATTCCGATATTGAAGCGGCAAACGCTAAGATAAGCTGAGAAAAATAAACAGCAAACGGCTTTATGAACTTAAGTTCATAAAGCCGTTTTTTGTATTGTAGGGCGCGGCGAAGCCGCGCAATCATGCTTTCGGCGCAGCTGAAAGCACGGCGGGGGTTCAGCCGAACTGTTGTTTGGGCGGCGTTTTGCGGGGTGTGGAAAATTGCGGGGATAACAAAAGCCGCCGAGCGGCAAGGCGCAGCAGTACAGACGGCGCACCGGCGGCTTTCAATTTCTCAGCAACCTTTCTCACCAAGCAAAACGCCGCAGCCGCTCCGATAGTGCGGCGCCCGTGCGCGCCGCTTTTTTTCGGCAAAGCCGAAAAAAAGCAATGCGGCGGCTTCGCCGCCGCATTCGCTTGAAACAGCGAAGCTGTTTCAAGCGGGCGCGCACTTGTGTGGGACGAGAGAAGTTGGTTAGGAGCGGGCAGGCGCGGCGAAGCCGCGCAATCGTACTTTCGGCGCAGCCGAAAGCACGGCGGGGGTTCAGCCGAACTGTTGTTTGGGCGGCGTTTTGCGGGGTGTGGAAAATTGCGGGGATAACAAAAGCCGCCGAGCGGCAAGGCGCAGCGGTACAGACGGCGCACTAGCGGCTTTCAATTTCTCAGCAACCTTTCTCACCAAGCAAAACGCCGCAGCCGCTCTGATAGTGCGGCGCCCGTGCGCGCCGCTTTTTTTCGGCAAAGCCGAAAAAAAGCAATGCGGCGGCTTCGCCGCCGCATTCGCTTGAAACAGCGGAGCTGTTTCAAGCGGGCGCGCACCCTTCACATATTCCTGTCGCGCTCGTACATAAGCTTCTCATCTGGAGTCATTTGCGCAATTTCCTCTTCTGATTTTTTAGGGATGAGCTTTCCATTTTCCTCGTTTTGACTGAGAAGCATGATATTGAAGTGCGGGTAACCATCAAGTGTGCGGAGCATCTCGTTTTCCTCGTAAAAACGCTTAAAAAATATATTAGCAATGCTCATGAGCAGATTGTAAGCCGAAAACGCAAAGAAAATCAAACCGCTTATAGTATTATAGAACACAATAATACAGCCGAACACCATTGCGGTTATAGACGCGGCAGGATATACAATGTGAGAAACCGATATAAGCTGTTTATTTTCAAGAATCACCTCTCCCGCGGCAAAAACCGCCATTACAAGCGCGTGAATAAAGCATAAAAAGTTTATTCCATTACCGTTTTGAATACCTCCTCCTGTCATTATAACAACACCGCTGATAAGCGACATTGCATATGATACAAAAATCGAAACACATGCCAGCGCAGGCGGCATGAACATTATCGCTCGCATAGCATACCTTTTTTTATCAAGCTTTAGCTTATGAGCACGGCACTTTTCGTACATATTTACAAGCTTTTTGTCAGTTATCATTTTTCTCTCCTGTATATGCAAAATTCCGCCGCAGAGAAAACTGCGGCGGAGAACAATGTTTGATTATTCTGCTGTGCCTGCGTTATTTTCAATAACCTCAGACGATGTATCCGCAAGCTCCGTTCCGAGGAACTTCGGGAGATCCATGCCCGCCTGCTTGAACAGCTCGTTCATAGGCGGTACAGATTTCATCAGACCGCTGATAAAATCGGCGGTGGAGTTCTTTCCGTCCTTGCCGGAGCCGCTGTCCCATACGGTGATCTTGTCGATCTTGATATTCTTGATAGCTTCGACCTGAATTTTCATCAGATCTTCCATCTTGTCCGCAATCATCAGCTTTACCGCGTCGTCTGCGGTACCTGCGGAGCTTACGAGAGCAAGCATACCTTCCGCCTGTTTTTCGAGAATTTCCTTGGCGCCGTTCGCCTGTGCTTCGAGCTTGGCGTAAATAGCGTCCGCTTCACCCTTTGCCTTGCGGCGTACAACCTCAGCTTCAGCTTCTGCGGCGATTTCCGCCTGTTCCTTGGCAATCTGCGCCTTTACGATAACGTCGGCCTTCTGCGTAGCCATTTCGAGAGCCGCACGTTCGTTTTCCGCGAGCTTCTGCGCCGCGTAAGCTTCTTCCTTTGCCTTTGCGGACTGAACAGCTTCGGCAGCGGTTGCGAGCTTTAACGCCTCCGCTTCCTTTTCACGTCTGCTTGCGTCGGACTGCGCTATTGCGACGCGCGCGTCGTTTTCACCCTCTACAGCGGCAGCGTTCGCGGCTGCAACTTGAATACGCTGTTCCTTGAGAGCGTTCGCCTGACCGATTTCACCGTCTCTGCCCGTCTGAGCAACAGCAATCTTTGCGTCGTTTGCTGACTTCGCGTCGGCTTCGGCTTCGCGGAAACGTCTGTTTGCTTCAGACTGTGCAACCTCGACCTTTGCGGCGTTTTCACCCTCGATAGCGCTTGCGTTTGCGGCGGCAACCTGTACACGCTGGTCACGCTTCGCGTTAGCTTCGCCGATAGCGCCGTCGCGGTCCTTTTCGGCAACCGACTTCTTCGCGTCGTTTATCGCCTTAGCCGCAGCTTCCTTACCGAGCGCCTCAATATATCCCGATTCGTCACGAATATCGGTTACGTTTACGTTTATAAGACGCAGACCGATTTTTCTGAGTTCAATCTCAACGTTGTTGGAAACCGCGATAAGGAACTTGTCACGGTCGGTATTTATTTCCTCAATGTCCATTGTTGCGATTACAAGACGAAGCTGACCGAAAATAATATCCTTTGCAAGCTCCTGTATCTGCTGAAGGCGCAGTCCGAGCAGACGTTCAGCGGCATTCTGCATAACTCCCGGCTCGGTCGAGATCCCGACTGTAAAGCTTGAAGGTACGTCAACGCGGATGTTCTGCTTCGAGAGCGCATTTCTCAGGTCAACGTTAATGGAGATGGGCGTAAGGTCCATGTACTGGTACGACTGGATTATCGGTACGATGAACGCCGCGCCGCCGTGGATACAGCGTGCGCTTCTCGCCTGACCGCTCTTGTCGTTTCCTACCTTACCGTAAATAACGAGTATTTTGTCCGAAGGACACTTTCTGTAACGAGATAAAATTCCCGCGATAAGCGCAAAAAGTACGATTACCGCAACGCAGATTATTACAATCACTGCTTCTGGCATTTTTCTTTCCTCCTAAAAATGTTTTTTGTTTTATGTAAAGCAAAAGCTTTCCATCTGTTATTGCTCCGCCATAATGCGGAAATCCGAAATGCTCATGACCTCTGTGCCGAACATGAGAAGCGCTTTGTTTGCTCTGTCGCGGAACAGCTCTGAGAGTGCCTTTTTGTCCTGCGTTCCGTCGTATTCGGCAATAACGCCCTTTATCGTTTCTTCAAGCGGCTCGGCAAGCATATCGGCGATCTGCTCCGTGTCCAGTCCGAAAAAGCTCTCCGCCGCAGTATGCGCGGTATTTTCGGGAAAGTGGAGCTGCATCATTGCGACCGCGCGGTACAGCTTTCCGTCCTTTCCTTTGGTGTTATCCGCGCTTGCGTCCGCGGAAAACGGCAGCTTTTCGAGGTAATAATATGATCCTCTCGGCTCGAAAAGACTTGCCTTGCCGGGCGCGCGGATAATTTCGCCGCGGTATTTTCTGAAGCGGTATGAATTTCCGAGCGCGTCTCGTTTATTGCGCTCCTTGCTGCCGAAAACCACTATGCAGAATGCGCCGCCGAACAGGACCAACAGTATAAAGCTCCAGTATAAAATGTCAATGGTATCCATAAGGCTCCTTTCGTGTTTATGTCCGTTCGACAACCAGCAGGCTTTCCGAACGAACGTCCACAACTCTTACCGACGCGCCGCTCGGTATATCATCAGCGTCCTCGGTTATTGCGTCAAATTCGACATATCTTTCTCCTAGGGCGATGTTTACCTTTCCGCGTCCCTTTTCAGCGGCGGGAATTACAAGGTAGACCGTTCCAAGCTCGCCGAGATAATTTTTTGCGTTTATGTTGCCGTTCTGTGCGAGTTTTGCCGAAGCCTGGATTATCTTTGCAACTCCGAACATTGCTCCGGCGCCGAGAACAAATCCGACAAGCAGGGAAAGCAGAATGCTGTTAGTTCCCATATATGTAAGTATCGCCGACCATGCAAAAACGCAGAGGAAGGTGATGATACCTTGGAAGGTGAACAAATGCATAGCGCCGGCGTCCGCGGGATTACCGGCGTCATGTCCGGAAACATCGCCGTCTGCACCGCTGATGTCGCCGCCGTCAATCCCGGACATATCCGTTCCGACGTCGAAGTCCATTCCGCTTCCGTCGGACAGGTCTAGCCCTGAGGTATCCGAAAGATTCGTGTCCGGACCGCTGTCGCCGAAGCCGGCGATTATAAGTATCGTCTGGATAATAAGTATGAGCGTTGAGGGAATGGATATACAGTGCAGTATCTGCGAAAAAAGATCCAGTCCTCCCCACCATGTTGAAAGCCATTCCATAAAAAATTCCCCTCTTTCGATTTATTGCCTTGCTTGTAAATATCATTTACTAAAATTATAACATATTTTGCGTTGTTGTCAATACGTTTTGGAACAAATCTGTAAAATCGTGATATTTACTTATTCTGTGCTTTTTCGTTTGTGCAATTCGCCAAAAACGCTTTTTTATAAAAATTTTTCGTAAATTCTATTGCTTTTTTTTAAGAAACGTGCTAAACTGATGTAAATGATATTTACTGAAGCGGCACGACAGCTCCCGCCCGCCGCTATACTTATTATTAAAGAAAGGAGCAACGGATATGAATTCGGTTGAACTCGGAAAGAGAATAAAAGAAGCACGGCTTGCGCGTAAGATGACTCAGTCGGACGTTGTGGGCGATTTTATCACGCGCAATATGCTTAGTCAGATTGAAAGCGGCACGGCAAACCCGTCGGTGAAAACGCTTACATATCTTGCCAAGGTGCTTCAGCTTCCCGTGAATTACCTGCTTCCCGACGAGCTTGAAACCTATGACGACAGCGAAAATGCGGCAAATAAGGATTTTGCCGCGCTTAACAATATGAAAAACGCCTATAAGAGGGAAGATTACATGGCGGCGGCGGAGCTTGCGAAGGGTTTCTGCGCGCCCGAAAGCGTAATTTCGGACGAGGCGAATGCAATTCTCGCGCGGTCGTATCTTGAGCTTGCGAAAAAGAGCGATTCTCCGCGCGAAGCGATAGCGCTTGCTAAAAAAGCGGAGCAGTCCGCCGACAAGGGGATTTACAGGAGCCGCGAGGTAAAAACGGAAATCCTCGTCCTTATGGACGAACTTGCGGAAAAGCTTTGAGGGGGTGAAAAAATGGAAAAGAAGAAAAAGCGGTTTGAAGTAAAGGATGAACAGTCGCTCGGCTTTGACGCGGTGCAGGTGATCGTCGATACCGAAACGGGTGTGAATTATCTGCATGTGATGGGGCATGGCGGAGGAATTATCCCGCTTCTTGACGAAAACGGAAAGCTTGTTGTTGATAAATAACACATTTTGACGAAACCACAGAATGTTGTGGACAAGTTCGGACTGCGGCACAAGATATAGTAATTTTCTGAATATTTTTGTTAGAACTCTCAATTTGGGAGTTCTTTTTTTGTTTATTATAGCCAAAAAGGAGTTAAAAATTTTTCTGTTTTTTCCTTACCTGCGGCGAAATTTTTCCTTGATTTTTCCTTGCGGGTGTAGTATAATAACATTACAGTGGTTTTTTAGCCACTAATTTGGCAAAAAGTGGTGATTGTTCACACTTTCCACCAAGTTTTCAACCGTTTTTAAGGTCAAAGGCGGATAAATTAGAGTTTTCAACGTTGAAAGTGTTGAAAACTTTGAGAAAGGAGTGATAGGGCTTGAACGAAGAACTCAATCTCGACCTCATGTGCGGCGAATTTAAAAGTACGCTCGACGCAAAGGGCAGAATGAACTTCCCTGTAAAGGTGCGCGAAATGTTCGGAACCAGCTTTATCATTTCTAAAACGATCGACGCCGAATGTATAAAGGTATATTCGCTTGAGGACTGGCACGAGCTTGTTACGAAGATAAAATCGCTCCCGCAGACGCAGACGGCGGCTATCCAGCGTTTTCTGTTCGGAAGCGCGTTCCAGACCGAGCCGGACAAGCAGGGAAGAATTCTTATTCCCGCGCCGCTGAGAGAATATGCGGGGCTTGAATCGGACATCGTAATAGTGGCGCTTTCGGGGCGTGCGGAAATCTGGGACAAGGCTAAGTGGGACGCGCTCAACAGCGCGGACGATACCGCAGATCTTGCAAAGACCGCAATGGAGCTTGGAATTTAATATGGAATTTCAACATAAATCGGTGCTGCTCATGCCAGCTGTGGACGGGCTTTCGGTCAAACCGGACGGCGTTTATGCGGACTGCACCGCAGGCGGCGGCGGACACAGCCTCGAAATAGCGAAGCGGCTCGGCGAAGCGGGAAAACTCATCTGCTTCGACCAGGATAAGGAAGCGATTGCGGCGGCGAAAAAGCGGCTCGAAGAATACTCTCCCGTTTTTGTCAACCGCAATTTCTGCACGATAAAAGAATCGCTCGAAGAGCTTGGCATAGAAAAGCTTGACGGCGCGCTGCTTGATCTTGGAGTTTCGTCGTATCAGCTTGACAATGCCGAACGCGGGTTCTCGTTTCACGAGGACGCGCCGCTTGATATGCGCATGAGCGGCGAGGGAATGAGCGCGTACGACGTTGTGAACGAATATTCCGCCGAGGAGCTTGAACATATCCTGTTCAGCTATGGCGAGGAAAAGTTCGCGCGCGGGATTGTGAAGGGGATTGAAAGGGCAAGAGCTGTTTCGCCGATAAGGACTACCGGTGAGCTTGCCGAGATAATAAGAAACAACGTTCCTTTGAAGGTACGTCGGGAGAAAAATCCCTGCCGAAAGACGTTTCAGGCGATACGCATAGAGGTAAATCACGAACTGGATGTGCTTAAAACGGTGCTTGACGATATTTTTGAACTGCTTGACTGCGGCGGGAGAATTTCTGTGATAACGTTCCATTCTCTGGAGGACAGAATAGTAAAGCAGAGGTTCAGAGAGCTTTGCGAGGGCTGCACCTGCCCGAAGGAATTTCCCGTATGCGTATGCGGAAAAAAGCCCCGCGCACAGCTCATAACCCGTAAGCCCATAACGGCGGACGAGCAGGAGCTTGAGGAAAATCCGAGAAGCAGGAGCGCGAAGCTTAGGGTTCTGGAAAAGCTGTAATTCAGCAAAAAAAGGAAGGATTTTGAATGTATCAGGATAATTTAGCGTACGATCTTTCGCTGTTCGACGTTGACGAGGAGCAGGAGCGCAAAAAAGCAAAAAAGCGTGCCGAGAGCCGCATAAAAATAACCGCAAAAAAGGCGGTCGCGCGTAACGGCAACGCTTTCGCGGCGGTGATATGCGTTGCGGCATGCATGGCGGTTGCTTTTTCGATTTTGTACAGCAAGCTTGAGCTTTCGGAATACACATCGAAAATAAGCACCATAAAAACCGAGATCGAAACGGCGGAACGTGAAAATCTGCGCCTTAACGCGGAGCTTGACAGCATGGTTACGCTCGATAATGTTGAAGCGACCGCGTCGAATGAGCTGGGGCTTCAGAAAACGCAGAATTCACAGATAACCTTCGTAACCCTCAATACCGAGCAGATGACCGAGGTCGCCGAGGAAAGCGGCAATATCTTCGTATCAATCAAGGATTGGTTTTACGATGTATTGGAATATCTCGGATTTTAACGAATATATTTTATTACGGGCGTGTCCGTTATTCGTTGATTCAGGTGCATATCGGAAATTGACTGGTTCGGGCACCCGCCGCAGAAGCGAGTGCCCTTTTTGTTTTCGCCGCCCTGCGGCGCGGGCTTGCTTTTTACAGGAAAGGAGAAAAGAATGGCACGGAAAAAAATGCCGGACAATTTTAAAAGTACGCCGATAGTGGCGCCTACCGACAAGATGCGAAGACGTATGTTTTTTGTCATTCTGCCGGCGTTTTTCTTGCTTGTGGGATATATCTGTACGGTACTCTACAATATCTCCGTAAATAAATCCGAATATTACCGCGCTATTGCTAACGACCAGCAGACCACCAGCTTTACAATAAATGCGAACCGCGGAACAATATACGACAGGAACGGCAAGATACTTGCCCAGAGTACGACTGTATGGGACGTTATCGTAAATCCGAGCCAGCTTCGCAAATACGACGGAAAAAAGTTTGACGAAGATGGAAATCTGACAGAAGAGGACGACCCTGCGCGCCTTGAGATGATAGCAAAAGGTATCGCGGATATATGCGAGGTCGATTATGATGAACTGCTCGACAGGATAAGGACCGACCCGAATCAGTATTATATAGTAAAGCGCAAGATAGACAGAGCGACGCAGAACAAGCTTACAGAGTTCATAAGCGAAAACAAGCTGAACCAGTTCTCCGTTTATCTTAACGAGAACAGCAAGCGCTATTACCCGAACGATTCACTCGCTTCCTCGGTAATCGGCTTCATCAATTACGACAACGACGGCGTTTACGGACTTGAAGCGTATTATGACGACTACCTGAAGGGAACCGACGGTCTTGTCGTAATGGCGAAGGATTCCAAGGGCGACGCAATGCCCTACGATTATGAACAGCGCTATGAGGCGAGCGACGGAAACAGCCTGATTTTAACTATAGATGAAGTTGTTCAGCATTATCTGGAGAAAAATCTTGAGACCGCGCTTACGCAGTACAAGGTGGCGAACCGAGCGACGGGCATTATAATGAACGTAAACACCGGCGCGATAATCGCAATGGCGACTGCGCCGGGATATAACCTGAACGATCCGTCCGAGCTTTCGGATTATGACGAGCAGGCGCTTGCCGAGCTTGAAGAGCAGCTTATTCTCGACTATGCGGCAGGTTCGATGACCGATCAGGACGCTATCCGCGAGCTTATCGATAAGGAGCTTGAAGAAACCGAAAGCGATATGCGCGAAACCCAGTGGAAAAACAAGGCGATTTCCGAGCTTTATTTCCCCGGCTCGGTATTTAAGGTAATAACCTGCGCTTCGGCGCTTGAAGAAGAGGTCGTGAACCTCAATTCGACCTTCAACTGCTATTACGTCAAGGAAGTTGCGGATACGAAGTTCCACTGCTGGAGCAGCGTCGGACACGGAACGGTTGACCTCCAGAACGCGCTCACCGCTTCCTGCAACCCCGCGTTCATCGAGATAGGACAGCGGCTCGGACGGCAGCTTTTCTGCAATTATTTCGAGGCGTTCGGCTTTACGCAGAAAACAGGAATAGATCTTCCCGGCGAGGCTTCGCCGATCTATATGTCCTATGAAAGAATGGGTATCGTCGAGCTTTCATCCTCGTCCTTCGGACAGACGAACAAGATAACCGCTCTGCAGATGATATGCGCTTACGCGGCGGCGATAAACGGGGGAAATCTCGTTACCCCGCACGTTGTGGATAAAATCGTGGACAGCAGCGGAAACGTTGTAAAAACAGTTACGGGCGGTGTAAAGCGGCAGGTAATAAGCGAAGAAACCTCCGCGACAATGCGGCAGATGACCGAAAACGTCGTTACCGCAAACGGCGGCGCGAACGCGTACATCCCCGGCTTCCGTATCGGCGGAAAATCGGGAACGTCCCAGAAGCTCGACGAATACGGCGAATACAATATGCGCTACGAAGGCTCGTTCTGCGCGTTTACCCCTGCGAACGACCCCGAATACATTATGCTCGTTGTTGTTGACGAACCGCTCGGCGGAAAATATTACGGCTCGATGGTTGCCGCGCCCGTAGTTTCGGCGGTGTTCAGCGAGTGCCTTGAATATCTCGGAGTATATCCGCAGTATACCGCGGAGGAGCTTGAACAGCAGGATACGACCGTGCCTTATGTTTACAATTACTCGCTGCTCGACGCTATCACGTCTGTGAACCAGGCTGGTCTGAAGCATGAAATTGTCGGCGACGAAAACGTTGGAATCGTTGATTATACCGTACCCGGAGCATCGTTCAGCATACCGCGCGACGGAACCGTAGTGTTCTATATGCAGGGCGCGGAAAAGCAGATGGTATCAGTCCCTAATGTTATCGGAAAGACGGTTGAGGAAGCGAACCGCATCATAGTCAACGCGGGTCTTAACATCTCGCTTGACGGCGGCGCCGTAAACAACGCAAACGCGGTTGCGTTCTCGCAGTCGGTCGAAGCGGGAACGGAAGTAAGCCGAGGAACGGTCATAAGCGTAACCTTTATGGTTGAGGGCGACAGCGACTAGAACTAAATTTACAAATAAGAAGGCGGGGTGAGTCTATGCGGCTTTATGATATTGTAAGACCCGAAGAGCGCGGCGCAATTGCCGACTGCGAGATCGGAACGATAACCGACGACACGAGAAAGCTCGCTTCGGGCGACATTTTCATAGCGATAACGGGACGGAATTTCGACGGACATTCCGCGTGTGCCGAAATGCTCCAAAAAGGCGCGGCGGCGGTAGCGGTAGAGCGCGACCTCGGACTTCCTCAGCAGATAATCGTTCCGAACAGCCGCATATATTACAGCGTTCTCGCCTCGCGGTATTACGGCGAACCGACGCGGAGGCTGAAGCTTATCGCCGTTACGGGAACGAACGGAAAAACCACCACCGCAAGCATGATCCGGCAGCTCATGGAGCGAATGGGTCACCGCTGCGGATATATAGGAACGGCGCGGTACGACGTCTGCGGAAAGACCTACGAAGCGCGCCTTACAACGCCGTATCAGATGGACTTATACCGTTATTTTTATGAAATGGCGGAAAACGGCGCGGAATACTGCGCTATGGAAGCGTCCTCTCAGGCGCTTTCGCAGTTCAGGTTCACGGGAGAGCGATTCGTCTGCGGGATTTTCACAAATCTTACGCAGGATCACCTCGACTGGCACGGAACGATGGAGAACTATTATCAGGCGAAAAAATCGCTGTTTTCCTGCTGTGATTCGGCAGTGATAAACATTGACGACAAGTGGGGAAAACGGCTTTACGGCGAGCTTGAAGCGGAAAATATCCGACGGGTTTCGGTGAGCGTCGAGCAGACAGCCGATTTTTACGCCGCGAAGCCTAAGCTTTCTGCGGGCGGCGTTGATTACTGGCTTGCCTGCGCGCCCGAGGAACAGGCTTACTGTGTGAAATTCCCCATGCCGGGCAAATTCAATGTTGAAAATTCCCTTTGTGCAGCTGCCGCGTGTGAATGTGCGGGCTTTCCGATACGCGAGGTCTGCGGCGCGTTTACTGCGCTTACGGGTGTGTGCGGACGCGCAGAGGTGCTTTACGATGGGGATTACACCGTAATATGCGACTATGCGCACACCGAGGATGCGCTCGAAAAGATACTTTCGGCTATGAAAGGCTTTGTAAAGGAGCGTATGATAGTCGTCTTCGGGGCTGCGGGAGAGCGCGACGCGGGAAAACGCAAGGCTATGGGGCAGTGCGTGGCGAAATACTGCGATATTGCGGTCGTTACGTCGGACAATCCGCGTTTTGAGGATCCCGAAAGTATAATTGAAATGGTGCTTGAGGGCTTCGAGGACGCAGACTGCGAGGTATATAACTTTATCGACAGGCTTGAAGCAATAAAATTCGCGGTTAAAAACGCGCGGGCGGGAGATGTTCTTCTGCTCTGCGGAAAGGGTCACGAAAATTATCAGGTTATCGGGGCGGATTATCTGCCCTTCAGCGAGCACGAAATAATACGTGAGCTTTGCTGCCGGTAACAGGCGATATAAAATCAGGGGGGACGGTCACAAAATGCTTTTAACACTTATCATCACGGCTGCTGCGGCGTTCATGATAACGGCGCTGCTCGGAATCGTTGTAATCCCGATGCTTCACAAGCTGAAATTTGGTCAGACGATACTCGATATAGGTCCCGCATGGCATAAGGCAAAAAAACAGGGAACCGCGACCATGGGCGGCGTAATGTTCATAATCGGGATAACGGCGGCGTTCGCGGTCGGGTTTATAATGCTTATCGCAGGCGGCGTGATAACGCTTGAACAGGCGGACAGAATGAACATCGTCAACGCGGTTTCGGGCATTATCATGGCGGTTCTTTTCGGGTTTATCGGCTTTGTGGACGACTTCATAAAGGTAAAGAAAAAGCAGAACGAGGGGCTTACAGCCAATCAGAAGATAATCATGCAGATACTCGTTATCGCGGCGTATTTCACAGTGCGCGTCCTTTCGGGCAACACCTCCACTGTAATAAATATACCGTTTCTCGGCGGGCTTGACCTCTGGTATTTCTACTACATTCTCGTGGGACTTGCGATACTCTATCTCGTAAACGCGGTAAACCTTACCGACGGGATAGACGGGCTTTGTTCAAGCGTTACGTTCGTATACTGCGCGGCGTTCGCGGTGATAACGGGTCTGCTCGGCTCGTTCGGGCTGACCGTGCTTTCCGTCGCGGCGGCAGGCGGCTGTCTGGGCTTTCTCGTATGGAATTTCCCTCCCGCAAAGGTGTTCATGGGCGATACGGGTTCAATGTTCCTCGGCGGACTTGTCGTTGCGCTCGGCATCGGCGCAAACGCGGAGGCGCTTATGGTTATCGCTTCGGCAGTGTACATCTGGGAGGCGCTGACCGTGCTTATACAGACGACATATTTCAAGATAACACATGGTAAGCGGCTGTTCAAGATGACGCCTATCCATCACAGCTTTGAGATACGCGGCTGGAAGGAAATTAAGATAGACGCGGTTTTCTCGCTGCTTGCGGCGCTGTCGGGCGCGGCGGCGGTCATGCTTTCGTTCGGACTCTGATCAATATTCACGGAAAAAAGGAGGAGGATATTTACGGACAAGAAAAATAATCCCCGAAAAAAGCCCCCGATACGTATGAGCGGCGGGACGGCGGCAGTATCCGAAAAGAAGCACCGCGCCGACGTAAAAAAATTCATAAATTTTTCAATACCGCAGAAATTTGACTTCTCGTTTTTTATGATAATACTCATCTTTCTCGCGTTCGGACTGGTAATGCTTTTTTCGGCGACCTACGCGATGAAGTATAACGGCGACAGCTTCTATTTCATAAAGCGTCAGCTTGTATTCGCGGCGGCGGGCTTTGCCGCAATGATACTGATCTCGTTTATCGACTACCATTTCTATGCGCAGAAGTTCATCATCAAGGCGGCGGCGGTTGTTTCTATCGGGCTTATGCTGCTTGTACGAATGATGGGAACAACGCTTGGCGGCGCGGAACGCTGGCTTAGCATAGGAGAATTTACGATTCAGCCTTCGGAAATACTGAAGCTTGCGACAATCCTCGTAATTGCCGATTATATGCAGCGGAATTACGATAAGATGAACGACTTTAAAAAGGGATTTTTCCCGATAATACTGCGGGTTGCTATTGCCTGCGGACTGGTTATTATTCAGCCGCACCTTTCCGCAACCGTTATCATTTTCTGTGTTTCTCTCACGATGCTTTGTATCGGCGGCGCAAAACCCGCTCACCTATGGCTGGTTATCGGCGGTATCGTAATTCTTGCCCTGATTATCATGGTAGTGTTCCCTGCAATGGGTTACGATTACGTTACAACGCGCCTGGAGAGCTGGCGCGACCCCGAATCGGATATCCTGAACGGTACATATCAGACCTATCAGTCGCTTATAACTATCGCTTCGGGCGGAGTTTTCGGACTTGGACTTGGAAACTCGCGGCAGAAATACGGCTATCTGCCCGTAACGCAGAACGATTTCATTTTTTCTGTAATATGCGAGGAGCTGGGGCTTGTCGGGGCCATACTTGTAATACTTCTGTTCGTAATTTTCGTTGTGCGCGGATTTTATATCGCTTCGGCGGCGCCCGACAAGTTCGGGATGCTGCTATGTGCGGGAATTGTCACCCAGCTTGCGCTTCAGGCGTTCCTGAATATCGCCGTAGCGACAAACGCGATTCCGAACACGGGCGTTTCGTTCCCATTTCTGAGCTACGGCGGAACCGCGCTTATGATGCAGCTTGCGGAAATGGGAATAGTTCTGAACATTTCGCGCAAGGCGGCGCTTGACTAACCCGAAAGGAACACAAAACATGAGAATTATTTTCGCCGCGGGCGGAACTGCGGGACATATAAATCCCGCGCTTGCCATTGCGGATAAGTTCAAATCGGTTTTTCCTGAGAGCGAGATACTTTTTGTTGGCGCGCCCGACGGAATGGAAGCCGCGCTTGTAAAAAAAGCAGGCTACAGCTTTCGTTCATTTCATATGGCGGGGCTTCAGAGGAAAATGACTCCGAAAAATATCCTGCGCAATGTAAAGGCGGCATATTATTACGTTACCGCACGTGCAAATGCAAAAAAACTGCTGAAAGAGTTCAGTCCCGACGTTGTAGTCGGCACGGGCGGATATGTTTCCGCGCCCGTTCTGTTAAGCGCGGCGAAGCTGGGCATAAAGACGGTCACGCACGAGAGCAATTCGCTTCCCGGAATGACCACGCATATGCTCGCAAAAACTGCCGACCTTGTTTTTGTGGTGGACAATGCGGCAAAGGAACGGCTTGCGCACCCTGAAAAGGTTATTGTTACGGGAAATCCGCTGCGCAGCAATATTCCCATTGAGGAACGCGCCGCGGCGAGGAAGCGGCTGGGACTTCCCGACGGACTTACCGTGCTTTCCTTCGGCGGCAGCCTTGGGGCAAACAAGATAACCGAAGCGGTAGTCGAGCTTCTAAAATGGGAGAACAAACGCGGCGGGATAAATCACATTCACGGCTACGGCGGAAACGGGCGCGAGATGTTCGACGGACTTATGGAACGGGAAAAGGTCGAACGCACTGACCGCATGATCCTTAAAGAGTATATCGACAATATGTACACCTGTATGTGCGCGGCGGATATTATCGTTTCGCGCGCGGGAGCAATGACCCTGACCGAGCTTAAAGCGATCGGCAGGGCGAGCATACTTATCCCGTTTCCGCAGGCTGCGGAAAATCACCAGTATTACAATGCGCTTTCAATGAGCGACGAAAAGGCGGCGGTCCTTATTGAGGACAAGGATCTAGAAAAGACGAAACTCATTGAATATGTCGGGGATTTTCTCGATCATCCCGATAAGCTGCGTGAAATGGAACAGAACGCCGCGCGCCTTGGAACGAGGAACGCCGCCGACGTTATCGTAAGCAGGATAATTGACCTCATAAAATAAAACCGCACCAAAAAATACCCTTTCGCATAAAGTAAGAAAAAAGCGGAAAGGGTTGATAATATGTCAGGACAGCAGCGGCTCGTTATTCAGGGCGGAAAGCGGCTTGAGGGCGAAATAACGGTTCAGGGGGCGAAGAACAGCGCCTTGCCTATCCTTGCGGCAGCGGCAATGTGCGGCGGCGAGACCACGCTGTTCAACTGCCCGCGGCTTACCGACTGCGACGCGGCGCTCCGTATTCTTACAGCGCTCGGCTGCGCCTGCCGCAGGGAAGGAAGCTGCGTTACGATAAATGCTTCGGCGCTTTCCTCGGCAGTTATACCGAGCGCGCTTATGCGCGAGATGCGTTCGTCCATCATTTTTATGGGAGCGCTGCTCGGCAGGGAGCGGCAGTGTAAGCTATCATTCCCCGGCGGCTGTGAAATAGGCGCACGGCCTATAGATTTCCACATAGAGGCGTTCAGACGCATGGGAACTGACATCCGTGAGGAGCATGGCTATCTTCTCTGCACGGCGCAGCGGCTGAAAGGCGCGCGGATAACGCTTCCGCTGCCGTCCGTCGGCGCGACGGAGAACATTCTGCTTGCGGCTGTGCTTGCCGAGGGAAAAACCGAGATACATAACGCGGCGAGAGAACCCGAAATTGTTGATCTTGCGGGATTTCTCACAAAATGCGGCGCAAAAATAAGCGGAGCAGGAAGCGGGACTATAACCGTGGAGGGTGTTGAAGCTCTCCGGGGCTGTGATTACGCTGTAATGCCCGACAGAATAGCCGCAGAAACATATCTCTGCTGCGGCGCGATAACGCGCGGGGAGCTTGTTCTTTCCCGTGCTGATTACGCTTCAATGGGAGCGGTAACGGCGGTTCTGGAGCAGATAGGGTGCAGCATATACAGCTTCGGGGAAGGTAATGTTTATCTGAACGCGCGAAAGGAGCTGAAAGCGCCGCCCATGATACGCACGGCGGTTCATCCCGGATTTCCGACAGACGCGCAGCCCGCGCTTATGGCGCTCTGCACAACGCTTCCGGGAACGTCGATATTTGTTGAAACGGTTTTCGAGAACCGTTACCGCCATGTTGCCGAGCTTTCCAGACTCGGCGCAAGGATAGATGTTGAGGGACGGGTCGCGGTTATCGAGGGAGTGAACAGCCTTTCGGGCGCGGAGCTTGAAGCGACGGATCTGCGCGGGGGAGCAGCGCTTGTCACGGCGGGTCTGTTTGCGGACGGAGTTACAAAAATAGGAAAAGCGTGTTATATTTACCGCGGCTATGAGGAGCTTGAAGCAAGGCTGAGAGGCGTGGGCGCGGATATAAAAACTATCTGAGATATATTATTCGGAACAGAACTGAAAAATTCCGCACAGGACGTAAAAAGGGGGCGAAGCAATGCCGGATTTTCATAAGCTGAACAAAACAAAAACGACCGAAATGAGCAAGGAGGAGCTGAACAGGCGGCTTCGTGAGGAGATAAGCCGTTCGGCGGCGAAGCCTGCGCAGAAAAGGCGCAAGCCGGAAAATCAGAAGCGCCAGCAGAAGATATCGGAGCAGACAAAGCGGCAGATGCCGCCGCGGAGTCCCGTTCGCCGGCAGCGCGAGGAGGAACTGCGTCAGCGTGAAAAACAGGAAAAAAAGCGCAGACGCCGCAGACACGGCAACTATGTGGTCTATTATGTGCTTACCGGAATTTTTGTAGCGATAGTTTTCGCTGTTCTTTCTGTAACAGTGCTGTTCAATGCCGAGCAGATAATCGTAGAGGGCGAGTCGATATATTCCGACGAGGAAATTATCGCGGCGAGCGGACTTACGGGCAATGAAAACCTCATTCGGTTCAGCACGTCGGGAATCTCCGAAAAAATAACCGACGCTCTCGTAAGTCTGGACAGCGCTGAGGTCACGAAGCAGTTCCCGAACGCGATAAAAATAACCGTAAAGGCTGCCGAGCCGATGGTGAATTTCTACTATGCGGGCAGAAACTACGTTATTTCGCACGTAGGGCGGGTTATGCAGATAGACAGGAACGCGGCGGATTGTATGGAGGTTATTGGCTATCAGCCGAGCGAAAATGTTGTCGTCGGCGACTATATCACGGCGGCAAATCCCGAACAGGACGACATGATCTCCGAAATAAGCGCTGCGCTCGACAAGCTTGGTATAACCGAAATAACCGAGCTTGACATAAGCGATACTCTTTCGATAATCATGACCTATGAGGACAGGATAAAAATAAAGCTGGGCACGATATATCAGCTTGAACAGAAGCTTTCTATGGTTAAGGAGCTTATCGATAATTACATTGACGACGGTGCAAGGGTCTCGCTCGACGTTACCAACACCGACAAGGTGATACAGCGTCCGCTGACGTCTTCGCAGACGCGCGCGCCCGAAACAACTCCCGCCGAGAGCGAAGAAACGAAAGAGAATACGGAAGCTCCTCAGGAAGAACCATAAAATGTAACCAAAGTGTTACAAAACCACTATATTTTGTATTTTATGTAAAAATATACTGCGAAATGTTTTACTTTTTTTAAAAAAGGTATTGAAATTTAAGCGGAAATCTGTTACAATAAATCTAAGTAAGGATTCTGTTTTTACAGTTCTGCGAAAAAATCGGGAGGTATAAAACGTGGCTATTGAAATTGATGAAGAAGGCTTCGCGGTTGAAAGTGAAGAACCCGAGTTCGACCATCTTGACGAGGGTGCCGTTTATAATATTCAGATTAAGGTTTTCGGCGTGGGCGGCGGCGGCGGAAACGCCGTTGAAAACATGGCGAAAAAGGGTCTGCGCGACAAGGGCGTAAAGGACGTAAGCGACGACGATGTTGACATTGAATTCGTTGCGGTCAATACCGATGTTGCCGCTCTTAAAAATAAGGATAAAACGCTTATGCGGCGTGTTCAGATCGGACGCAAGTGCGCAAAGGGCAGAGGCGCGGGCGGCAGAGCCGAGGTCGGCGCCGAGGCGGCAAGAGAGGACCGCGAAGAGGTCGAAAAGTATCTCAAGGGCGCTTCTCTCGTGTTTATTTCCGCAGGTATGGGCGGCGGTACAGGCACAGGCGCGGCTCCCGTTATCGCGGAAATTGCGCAGGAAATGGGAATACTCACTATCGGCGTTGTTACAAAGCCGTTTGAGTTTGAGCGCGAACAGAAGATGAATCAGGCTATGAAGGGCATCGACGAAATGCGCAAGCATGTTGACGCGCTTGTGATTATCCCTAACCAACGTCTGCTCCAGCTTAATGAAAAGCAGCTCACGTTCCAGCAGGCTTTCGTTATGGTTGACGACGTTCTTCACCGCTCGGTAAAGATCGTTTCCGATATGATAAACAAGACGGCTGTGGTAAACGTCGACTTCTCAGACCTTAGCACTATCATCAAGAACGCGGGCGACGCGCATATTGCTATCGGTACGGGCAGCGGCGACAAGAAAGTCGAAGAGGCTGTTCAGCAGGTTGTAAACAGCCCGCTGCTTGAAACCTCGATTAAAAACGCAGGCAGACTGCTTGTTTACATAACGCTTTCTCAGGACGCGCTCATGACCGATGTTGACGACGCTATGCATGCTATCACAAAGGCGTGCGGCGCTGACGCGGAGATCATATTCGGTGCGAATTACGGTCCGGAAACGATGAAGGATTCCATCGCTATTTCGGTTATTGCTACCTGCTTCAAGGAAACCGAAGCTGACAATGCCGCTCCGAGCATTGCAGAGGAGATTATCGGAGGTTCGGCTAACGACAACAGCTTCGCAAGCTATCTCGGAAACAGCAACAAGGGATTTGGCGCTGACGACAGCGGATTCAGCGACCTTGAAGCTATTTTCAAGAAGCGTTCTTAATCTAAAAAATGAACAATGAAAAGCTGCTCATATTAAGAGCAGCTTTTTTTGGAGGATATTATATGAAAATTGAGCACGCAGCACTGTATGTCAGCGACCTTGAAAAAGCACGGGAATTTTTTGTAAGATATTTCGGCGCTGCGGCAAGCAAAATCTATCACAACCCGCAAACGCATTTCCGTTCGTATTTTCTAACCTTTGACGACGGTGCAAGGCTTGAGATAATGACCCGTCCGGATATGAACGACATGGAGAAAATCCCTGTGAGGACGGGATATGCACACATAGCATTCAGCGTTGGCGCCAGAGAGAGGGTAAATGAACTTACGGCTTTGCTTAAGAACGAAGGATATGAAGCTGTGAGCGAACCGCGAACAACAGGCGACGGCTATTACGAAAGCTGCATTGTCGGTATCGAGGGAAACATGATTGAAATAACGGTGTAGTGAAAAGAAACAGAGGATTTCGGATGCTCTGATGAAATAAAAACATTGCGGGATATATTGAAGAGCAAACATCACAAAGCTGTCAGAGAATTTGCTTTAGAGCCGCATATCAGTTTCAGGATTATATTTATGCGTTTTAGAATGGGAGATTGATTGAAGAATAAATTTACATATTATGAGGTGTTGTAATGAAATACATACTTCTGCACGGAATGGGGCAGAATGCTTCAGGCTGGAATAAAACAATATCCTTTCTGCCCGATGAGATGGAAACAGTCTGTCCCGAATTAAGCGATTTTTTAATTGAGGGCAGATGTTATTACAGTGAACTTTATGCCGCTTTCTGTAATTATTGCGACAGCTTATCCGAGCCGCTTAACCTTTGCGGACTTTCCCTCGGAGCAGTTCTTGCGCTTAATTATGCTGTCGATTTTCCGCATAGAGTAAATTCGCTTATACTTATCGCGCCGCAGTATGACATGCCGAAATTCTTACTTAAAGTGCAGAATGTGCTGTTTAAATTTATGCCCGAAGATCAGTTCAAGGATATTGGACTTACAAAAAAGGATTTTATTACGCTGACAAATTCAATGGCTGATATGGATCTTACAAGCGGTCTTGATAAGATAGACTGTCCTGTGCTTGTTCTTTGCGGCGAAAAGGACAATGTCAATAAAAAGGCTGCTGTAAAGCTTGCGGAAAGGCTGCCGAATGCTAAGTTCAGCACAGTCGAAAATTCGGGACATGAGGTTAATATTGATAATCCGCAGGGGCTGGCTGAGGCGATGGAGGTGTTTGAGTGAATAGCCCTTTTAATGTCAGAGCAATAGAGGCTCTGCTAAATACCAAGGGGTATAATCTTGTCGCGGAAATTACAGCAGGTTACTCCGGCGATAAAAAATACAAGCTCGAAAAGGACGGAAAAATGTATCTGCTCCGAGCGGGAGACAAGGCTTCATCAAGTGCAAAGCAGAAAGAATTTGAACAGCTGCGGTTGTATCAAAAAGCCAATATTAACGCACAACGTCCTGTGGATTTTGCAGTATTGGATGATATATTTTATTCAATAGTAACATGGATTGACGGAACTTCCGTAATGGAAATAATCAAGTCGGATCTGAATAAGGATTACTACGAACTTGGCAGAAAAGCAGGCGCTGAACTCAAAAAGGTTCATAACTTATCTTTAGCTGACAGCTCTATAAACTGGTATGATTTTATAAAGCAAAAAGCAGAACAGCTTATCAGTTCATGCAAAAATATAAATATGGGAGATATAAAAGATTATGCAGAACGCTATATACTTGATAATCTTGATTTAATGAAAACAAGACCGAGCGTTATTCTTCATGGGGATTATCATTGGGAAAACTGTATAATAAATGATAAGAGCGAAATAGGCATAATTGATTTTTCAGGCAACATTATAGGCGACCCTTGGTATGATTTCGGAGATATGATGTGGGTCCTTGAATATAGCGAAAGCTTTGCTAACGGACAGCTTGACGGATATTTTGATACAATCTCCGATGAATTTTGGCGCGTGTTTAAATTGTACACCGCCATTTATGCTCTTGAACATCTTTCGTACAATAACGGCAAAAATATTGATGAACACATATTCAGTGCAAGCCGAATGTTAAAATTATTCGGTAAGGATTTTTCCGCTGATGTTCCATTATTCAGAAGGTCTGTTTTCAGTTGTGCAAAAGCTTAATATACAGATTAAGGGCAGTATCCCGATAAAGCGATACTGCCCTTTTGTCTGCTCAGACTTGTGCGAACTGGCTGTTGTACAGCGTGGCATAAAAACCGCCGCGCTGTAAAAGCTTGTCGTGGCTGCCCTGCTCAATAATGCTGCCGTCCTTCATAACAAGTATAACGTCCGCGTCGCGGATAGTGGAAAGACGGTGTGCGACTATAAAGCTTGTGCGCCCTTTCATCAGCTTTGTAAAGCCATCCTGAATTTTCAGCTCGGTGCGCGTATCAATGGACGAGGTAGCTTCGTCAAGAATGAGCATAGGCGGCAGACAGAGCATGATACGGGTGATGCACAGCAGCTGCTTCTGTCCTTGAGAAAGGCTTCCGCCGTCCTCGCCGATAACGGTATCGTAGCCGTCGGGCAGGCGCTTGATGAAGCCGTGCGCGTGAGAAGCTTTTGCCGCCGCGATCACTTCGTCGTCGGTCGCGTCGGGCTTGCCCATTGTTATATTGTCGCGGATCGTGCCTGTTTTAAGCCATGTTTCCTGCAAAACCATTCCGTATGACGCGCGCAGACTGTTTCTGGTCACTTCACGTATATCCTGTCCCTCGACAGTTATCTTTCCGCCCGTAACGTCGTAAAAGCGCATGAGCAGGTTTATCAGAGTGGTCTTTCCGCAGCCGGTAGGTCCGACTATTGCGATTTTCTGACCTGCCTTTACCGTAAGATTGAGATTTTCTATGAGCTTCCGGTCGGGGTCGTAGGAGAATTTCACATTTTCCATAGCAACATTTCCGTGGACAATGGCAAGAACGGCATTGCCTTCATCGCTTTCCTGCGGCGGCTCCTCAATAAGCTCGATAAGTCTGCCCGCACATGCAAGCGCGTTCTGAAGCTCGGTTACAACTCCCGAAATTTCGTTGAACGGCTTCGTGTACTGGTTAGCGTAGCTTAAAAAGCAGGACAGCGCGCCGACCGTTATACTGCCGTTTATTGCCGCAACAGCTCCCGCGAGTCCCACTCCCGCGTAAACAAGGCTGTTTATAAAGCGGGTCGTCGGGTTCACGAGCGAGGAGAAGAATGTCGCGCGGCGGGAATAGGTCTCAAGCCGCTCGTTTATTTCGTCGAACTGTTCAAGCGACGCGTTTTCATGAGAAAAAGCCGCAACGACTTTCTGATTGCCGATCATTTCGTCGATAAGCGCGGTCTGCTCGCCGCGGGTTTCACTTTGCAGGCGGAACAGGTTGTAGGTGCGCTTTGCGATGAACTTCGCGGTGAAAAGCGAAACGGGCGTAAGCACAACGACGACAAGCGTTATCCACGGGTCGATGCTGAGCATGAACACAAGCGTGCCGAGTATGGTCACAATTCCCGTAAAGAGCTGCGTAAAGCCCATGAGCAAGCCGTCCGCGAACTGGTCGGCGTCGGCGATAACGCGGCTTACGATATCTCCCGAGGGGTGGGCGTCGAGGTAGCTGAGCGGAAGCTCCTCAATTCTTTGGAATGCCGCGCTGCGCAGGTCACGCACGACCTGAAACGTTATTTTGTTGTTTATCGCGTTCATCAGCCATTGCAGAAATGCCGTCGCGCCCGCAACAACTCCCGCTTGTATGAGCAGAGGGAAGATCTCCGCGAAATTTACGCCGCTTTCAACGATACAGTCGATAGCGTTTCCCGCGATTATCGGGATATAGAGCGTTCCCGCGACGGTAGCCGCCGCAAGCAGGATTGAAAGAATGAGCCAGAACGTGTATCTGCGGATATATCTGAGCACTTTTTTCAGCGTTGAAGCATTTTTCATGCAGGCTCGCCCCCTTTCCGAACATCTTCCCTGCGGAACTGCGATTCATAGATCTCGCGGTAAACCGAGCAGCTTTTAAGCAGCTCGTCGTGCGTTCCTATTCCCGCCGCCGCGCCGTCGTCAAGCACCACAATTTTATCCGCGTGACGTATTGACGATGTTCGCTGAGAAACAATGAACACCGTCGTATTTTTGAGGGTTTTCAGCGCCTTTCGCAGCGCAGCGTCGGTCGCAAAGTCAAGCGCGGAAGCGCTGTCGTCAAGAATGAGTATTTCGGGCTTTTTTACAAGAGCGCGCGCAATGGTAAGGCGCTGGCGCTGACCGCCCGAAAGGTTTCGTCCACCCTGTTCGATCTCGCTGTCAAGTCCGCCCTCTTTTTTCTCGACGATTTCACGCGCCTGTGCAAGTTCAAGCGCGGCAAAAAGCTCCTCGTCGGTCGCATTCTCGTTGCCCCAGAGCAGATTGTCGCGGATCGTTCCCTTAAAAAGGACAGCCTTTTGCGGAACAATTCCTATTTTTTCGCGAAGCGCAGGCAGCTTATAGTCCTTTACGTTAAGTCCGTCAACGTAAACGCCGCCTTCGGTCGCCTCGTAGAACCGACCTATCATGTTCACAAGAGAGGTCTTTCCCGAACCCGTTCCGCCGATTATTCCGACGGTACTGCCCTGCTCCGCGGCAAAGTCAATGTCCGTAAGCGAATTTTCGGAATTGTTGCGGTAAGCGAGCGAGGCGTGGCGAAATTCGACCGCGTAGCGGTATCCTTCAAAGCCGTTTTCTTCGACGCCGCTTTCCGTCGGCATTCCGCTTTCAAGCGCGGACTGTATGCGCCGACCGCAGGCAACCGATTTTGTTATATTTATTATCAGGTTTGCAAGCTTTATAAGCTCGACAAGTATCTGTGACATATAGTTGTAGAGGGCAACGACCGCGCCCTGCGTAAGAACTCCCGCGTCAACGCGAAGCGCGCCGATATATATCAGCAGGATTATCGCACCGTTGATTATCGCAAACGTCAGCGGGTTCATCAGCGCGGAAATTCTTCCCGAAACCTTCTGCCCGACGGTCAGAGCGTCGTTAAACTCCTCAAATTCGCGTATCTCGTCCGCTTCCTTTCGGAAAGCGCGGATAACACGCACGCCCGTGAGATTTTCGCGCGTTTTGCCCAGTACCTTGTCGAGCTGACCGCGTACCTTGTTGTACATAGGTATCGTGATGAGCATAATACCAAAAATAACTATAGAGAGAACAGGTATTGCGCCCGCAAAAACAAGCGCCGACGGCACGTCGATAGTGAACGCCATTATCATTGCGCCGAAAACGACAAACGGCGAACGCAGCAGCAGTCTCAGCGTCATATTTACGCCCGACTGGACCTGATTAAGGTCGCCCGTCATGCGCGTTATGAGCGCCGAGGTTCCCAGCTCGTCAAGGTCGCTGTACGAAAGCTTCTGAATGTGGGCGAAAAGCGCGTGGCTGACCTGCCGCGCAAAGCCTGCGGCCGCTTTTGCCGCGAAATACTGCGCGGTTATCGAGAACGCCAGTCCCGCAAGCCCAAGACCGCCGAGTATAAGGCACATTTTTATGACATATCCCGTGTCGCCGCCGGCAATGCCGTTGTCGATTATCGCCGCAACGACGATCGGCACAAACAGCTCAAGAAGCGCCTCAAGCATTTTAAAAAGAGGACTTAAAATCGTTTCTTTCAGATAATTTCCCGTTAAATATTTGAGTAATTTCCGCAAAAAACTCATTCCTTTCAGTTGTTCTTTTTTTATTCAGTTCGACGCAGAGCGTGATTTTCTGCGTTTGCGAGCTGTTGTTTTTTGTTTAGCTTTTAAAAAGCCGCCGCATGTTATTCATCCATGGCGTCAAGTATTTTTATCATTTCTCTCCAGCTATGGATATGCAGGTATTCAAAATCGACGGAAATACCGCTGTTCTGCGCGGAAAACGGATTTTCAACCGTAAGCTCCTCATAATGTACGGGAAAAATTCCCGCGCCGTGCGCGCCGATAATGTCAGCGGAAATATTGTCGCCGCAGTACCAGATTTTTTCGGCGGGCAGCCGCGCTTTCTTCATAGCCGCGCCGAAAAGCAGTCTGTCGGGCTTGCGCAGGCCGTATTCGCTCGAAGCCATGATAAATTCAAACCTGTTTTCGGGGAGCAGGCGGTTTATCCGCTCGGAAAGCGCGCGTCCCGACCAGCCGATATTGCTTATAACTCCGCTGCGAATACCATTTCTGTCCAGACATTCCAGCAGCTCGTCAACGTGCGGCATTTGCTCTCCGGAGCAGGCGTTGTCCCAAAGAATTTTCTCCGCCTGTTCAATGTCAATGTCGAATTTAACGCCAAGATATTCGTATTTCAGCCGCAGAAGCGGGATCTCATGCGGTTCAAAGCCGTTTTTGCGAAGCTCGTTTTCCCGCGAGAAAAGCTCGTCATCAAGCGCGGTCGCCTGTTCGGGAGTTATGTTGTCGGGATTGCTTATTACATGGCGGAAAAGCGCGCGTTCGCCGCGAAGCAGGTCGAAGCCGTTCTCGTGAAGCAGGGTGTGACCGTAGTCGAAGAGTATCATTTCGGGTTTTGGCAGCGTTTTCATCTCCACGCATTCCCAAACCTCTCCGTGAAAATTGTACGGCTCGGATTTTCCTACCGGGACGAAGCCCACCGCCTTGTAGCAGTTCAGCGCGGGGGAGTTGCACGCGAAAACGCCTATGGTTATCGTTTTTGCGCCGAGTTTTTCAAAGGCGTATTTTTTCGCCGCAAGCAGCATTTTTTTACCAAGTCCCGTGCCGCGCCGTGAGCCATCAACAACGATAAATCCAAAGCGGATAACGCTTTTGTCGCTGTCGGGAACGCGCATTATGAGGTGTCCGACAGGCTCGCCGTCAAGCGTCGCGGTAAGCGGCAGGAATGTGCCGTTTTTTGCGCACTTTGCATAATTTTGCACAATATTGTTGGGAGAAATCGGATATTCATCATATCGGTCCGCGCTCCAGAAACGGAAAATCCGTTCGTCGGGCAGCCATGAGAGTATTTTTTCCGCGTCTGCTGAGATAAAATCACGAAGCTGTATTTGTTCCATAAAATACTCCTTAAAGGGGTTGATTTTTTTAAAAAAGTATGATATAATAACACTCAATGCCAAAATTGAAAACGATTATCAATTTCAAATTGAGAAGAAGGGATTTTTATGAAAATGAACATAAAAAAAATCGCAGCCACGCTTGTTTCATTAGCCTTGCTTATCGGGCTTGGCGCGTGCGGTGGCGAAAAACCGCAGAGCGAGGGATTGAACGTTATCACCACGAATTTTCCTCCGTATGATTTTGTGCGGCAGATCTCCGGCGGGGACGTTACTCCCACAATGCTGCTTTCGGGCGGTCAGGACAGCCATTCCTGCGAACCGACAGCGCGCGAAATGGTGAAGATTTCCGAAGCCGACCTGTTTATCTGCACGGGCGGCGAAAGCGACGCGTGGGTCGATTCGCTGACCGACGGAATGAGCAATGTAAAAATCGTGAAAATGATGGATTTCGTAGAGCCGCTTGAAGAGGAACACGACGAGGACGGGTACGAGCATGACCATGAGGAATACGACGAGCATGTTTGGACATCGCCGAAAAACGCAATGCTTATTGCAAAGGGCATAGAACAGGCGCTTTGCGAGGCTGACCCGCAGAACGCGGAAAAGTACGGCACTGGGCTTGAGGCGTACCTCGGCGAGCTTGAACAGCTTGACGGCGAGCTGTCCGACGCGGCGGAAAAGCTGGATAAACCGCTGATTTTCGGCGACCGTTTCCCGTTCCGCTACATGGCGCGGGATTACGGAATTGAATATTACGCGGCATTTTCGGGCTGCTCGTCCGAGAGCGAGCCGAGCGCCGCACGGCTGACCTTTCTTATTGAAAAGGCGAAGGAAACGGGTTCGCCGGTGATATATCATATTGAATTTTCAACCGAAAAGGTAGCTAAAACTATAGCTGAGGCGGTCGGCGGCGAGGTTCGCCTTATGCACTCCTGCCACAGCCTTTCAGACGAGGACCTCGAAGCGGGCGAAACCTATATTTCGATAATGCGGCGAAACATTGCCGCAATGACGGAGTGATTCACGAAAATTTCGGCGGGCGGTTTTCGTCCGCTTTTTTATTGTGAATCCGCCTTATTTTCACTGCCCCAGATATAGCCGAAGCCCCATACAGTGCGGATATACTGCGGGTTCGAGGGGTCGTCCTCTATCTTCATGCGCAGGCGGCGGATATTCACGTCAACGATTTTTTCGTCGCCGTAATAGCTTTCGCCCCAGATTTTCCGCAGGAGCGTTTCACGGTCGATAGCGTCGCCCTTGTGACGGATAAAATAATCGAGAACGTTAAATTCCATCTGCGTAAGCTCAAGATTTATTCCATTCTTGTATACAACATGGCTTTTGCGGTCGATATGGAACGGACCGCTGTCGGCTTCGGCGCTCGTTTCCGCTTCGGGGATAGTCATGCTTACGCGGCGGTATATCGCGTCGACGCGCGCGACCAGCTCTGACGGCGAGAAAGGCTTCGTAACGTAATCGTCCGCGCCCATCATAAGGCAGTTTACTTTGTCCATTTCCTGCGTTTTTGCCGATAGCATGATTATGCCTATTGTGCTGCTGCGCTCGCGCAGGAAGCGGCACACCTGGCAGCCGTCGATGCCCGGCATCATTATATCCAGCAGCGCGACGTCAAACCGAAGCCCGCGGTTCCACGCATCCATTGCCTTTTCTCCGCAGTTTACGTCGTATACCTCATAGCCCGAACGCTTAAGATGTATCACCACAAAGTCGCGTATTGTATCCTCATCCTCGCAGACCAGTATTCTTCTTGGCTTCATTACGTTACCTCCTATGAAAGTATTCTGAAGCAGTCCGCAAGCTCCGCGTCGGTAAGCGCAAAGGAATCGGACTTATTATTTTTGATATAAAAGCTGTATCCGCTCGTTTCGCTGCTGCCGTAGGGGATATAACCGTCATCCGGAGCTGACTGTCCTGTCGGTACGGAACATATTGTGAGTAGCGTTTCTCCTGTTTCTCGCTTGCGGCTGTCATATTTGCTGAATGAAACCGTTCCGTCGGAAATCGAAACCGCTGCTGTTATACGTCCTTCCCAGCGCGTAGGGATAAACAATACATAATCCCCGCGTATGCTTATATATGAAAGGCAGTCGAGCTTTATGGAATAACCCTGCCCTTCAAGGCGGTACCATGCCGTCATGTTTACCTGCTCCGGGCGGGTAAGGTTTTCGTAACCGGGGAAAACGGCGGTTGAAGGGATCTCTATTATTCCGTCACCGTCAATATCCTGTGAGAAAATGCTTGGAGTATAGCTGTTCGTACGTCGGGTTATAAGCTCGGAGAGTCCCGATATTGCCGAAATTCTGCGGTCATAGCATATGAGCGCGTCCGTGCCGAAGGTTCCGTCTGAAAGCGCGTAGTCTATGAATATCGCGCGGTAGCCGTCCGTGTCGCACTGACCGAGCAGAACGTTTTTGCAGCTTGAGAAGCTCCCGCTCAGCGGAGCGGAGGAGATGACGGCGAAGTTGTCCGGCTCGATCCAGCCGAGAAGATATGCGGCGGCGGTTCCGCTTGTCCTGTCGCCGTTTATCAGAAACATTTCGTCTGTTCCGTCGTCGTTCAGGTCAAGCAGGCGCATATACATATGACGGCTCTTATAGACCTCTGTGGGAATGCCGTTCTTATACCGCAGCACGCTTGTTGCGCTGTCCGAGGAGTTCTGTATCGTGTAGGTTATGATTATGCTTGTTTCGCCGTTTCCGAGATCGTCAAACTGAACGCGTTCGATTTCGCTTCCCAGAGCGGCAAAGTCATATACCGACACCCACTGTCCGTCCTCCATATCAAGGAAGTTAAGACGAAGAGAAGAGCCGCCGTCAGAAACATTTGACGCTTCGTAGAACACGATAGCCTCTTCGGTCTCCTCATCATCGATATTGCGGACGACAAAGGCGCTGCGGTATTGTCCGCTTTTCGGATATTTAAGATGAATATCGCCGCCCATGCTGTTTTTAAGCGCTTCGTATATCGCCGATTGCTCCTCGTCGAGCTTCGGAGGGCTTAAAAGACCCTCTACCGAAGCAGAACAGCCCCCCGCGGCGATAACTGCCGCCGCAAGGACTGCCGATAAAACTTTTTTATTTTTTTTCAAGTCCTTCCTCCGTGACGTCGTTTTTTTCGTCTATAAATTCTATGCTTTTTCGCTGTGAAAAGCAGCATACGGTCGAAAGCCAGCCCAGCGACAGAACCGCAAGCGAAGCCGACGTCGGGTCTATTCCGCCCATTCCGGCCAGATTTTCTCCGCCGCAGATAATTCCCAGCGTTTTGGCGATAATATGCGTTAATGTAAGAATAAGCGTTAAGCATGCTGATATAATTTCGCGGCTTCTGGTATATTTTGTTTCAAGCCGTGCGAAAAATCTTGCCATTGACGAGAGGAAAAGCACTCCGCAGACATATCCGAGCAGCAGGATAAGACTTTCAGAATGGTTCTTTATTATGATATCCGCTCTGAAAAAATTTGTAAGATGAAGAAAAAGGCAGAGCGCGGGTATAAGATTGAGAAGTCCCGCAGCCTTGGGCGGAACGCTGTTTTTAAGCAGAATAAAGCCGATTATAGCAAGCGAGGCAGCGGAAATAATTCCTCCGATCAGGGTTATTCCGCTGCTGCCTATAAAGCCGAAGCACTGTATCGCGGCAGCTGCTAGCCAGCATATTCCCTGCACCAGCGTCGCTTTTGAGCCAAGCCCGTCTGAGGAAGCTGTAGCTGCCGTCCAGCCGCGCTTTGATCCGAAAATTGCAAGGAAAACGGCTGCCGCACCGAACACTGCAAGAGCAACATATATCATTGTTCCGGCGAAGCCGCTTTCAATTGTAAAAAATCCTGTGTCGAAATCGAGAATTGTAACATACTGAAAAAAACGGATAACCGAGCAGATTATAGCTCCGAAAACCGCTGTGATCAAAATAGGGAATCCTTTTTTCATAATTTATCTGTCAATCCTTTCAAAAAACGCTTATAAAATCATTATAGTATATTTTTGGGTTTAAGTCAATATAAATGAATATAAAAAACAATGCGGAAAGGAAGGATAAAAATGAAGGACAGGCTTTTTATCGCATTTTTTTATATTGCGGTGTGCGTTTTGCTGCCGCTTTGCGGGAACAGCGCAGTTTCAGCGCAGACAGCGTGCAGACTGCCTGAAAATGTCACTGTGCTTATTTCACAGACCGGAGAGATACGCGCTATGACCCCGCGGGAATATCTGGTAGGCTGCCTTGCGGCTCAGATACCTCTCGATTATGAACAGGAGGCGCTGAATGCGCAGGCTGCTGCCGCGTACACATATGCCCTGAGGATGCTCGCAGATTTTTCCGCACATCCTGAAAACGCTCCGCAGGGGGCTTTGCTTTCAGATGACAGCCGAAGCTGTCAGCCGTATTTCACACCCGAAAAGTGTCGGGAAACATATGGCGCGGATTACGAAAAATATCTCCCGAACCTTGAAAAAGCCGCGCAGTACGGCGAATCGCACCCGATAACCTATGAAGGGGAGCCAATATACGCGGTGTATCATTCGGTCAGCGCGGGACGCACATGTTCGGCTTACGGCGTATGGGGGCGCGAGCTGCCTTATCTTAAACCGGCGGACAGCTTTTCCGACAGAAATTACATAAATTTTGAGTGCAGCAACGAAATGACGGCGGAGCAGGCGCGCTGTGCGCTTGTCGCTTATAAAAGCGACATAGTAACGCCGGCTGATTACGGGAAATGGTTCAGCGAGTTCAACGTGAATGAGGACGGCTATGTTATTTCAGTGAAGATAGGCGAAAATCTGTTTTCGGGTGGGGATATATGGCGCATTTTCGGACTTCGCTCAACCGCCTTTACTGTTTCCTATCGTGACGGAGTGTTCACGTTCGTTACAAAGGGCTACGGACACGGCGCGGGGCTTAGTCAGTACGGAGCCAATGAACTTGCAAAAAGCGGCAAAAACGCTGCAGAGATCCTGCGGCATTATTACGGCGGAGAAGTTAAGATAGGGTAAGACAGGCGGCGAGCATGGCGAGCCGCATACGGCGGCGTTGAACGGAGAAATCGGGGCAGGAAAAGATTTAGAAAGCCGCCGCGCCCGCTGACGAGGGGGCAAGCCGGCGGCCTGCGCAGCGGGGCGGCGCGAGCCCCTTCAGGAGGCGGGCGCTTGCGGTGCGGCATTTGCACAGGATCTTGAAAAGGTGCAGCGAAAAGCGCCCGCTTTACGAATGGCTGTTTCTGCCACTCAAAAAGCGGGCGCTGCGGCTTTCAACTTGTTCGTTTAATTTTGGGGACAGTCAAACGCCGCGGTTCGGAGGATACTTCTCATAACGTTCGGGCGCGTGGCATACATCCGCCTTTCAGGCGGATGTATGCCCGTCAGCGGCAAAGCCGCTGACGCTGCGATTCACAGAATTGCAGACGCGCGCCCTGCGCTATGCCTGACCGTTTCAGCAATCATTGTTGAACAGCAGTTCTTTCCAGTTGTCGGGGAAACCGAGGTAATGAAGTTCTATAACGTCGTGGAATTCCATTATCAGCAGTTCAAGACGGGGTATGAACATTAGGTTCCATGTCTGCGGACGCGGATAGAGCCGTTTAAGCACGAGCATATAGTCGAAAAGAGTGTTTGAAAAGTGAAGATCGGGTTCGGGCGGCTGCTTGGGAGTTTCGTCCATGTTATTCGCATAAAGACGGTTGTAGTGCGCGCAGTGGTTGCGCAGCGCTGAGAGGCATTGCAGCCAGTTTTCAGTATATCTCCAAGACAGATGGAATGCGGATTCGGATATTTCGCGTTTATCCTCCTGTGAAAGGTCGGAGAAAAACGTGTTTAGCGTACCGAAGCTGAACAGCTCCATGATTACCCAGAGAGGGAATGCGCCGCCGTATTTTCTGATGTGGTGTGCTACGAGCGCTTCGTCATTATTGCTTTCTATCATTCGCTCGATCTTGCGGAGAAACTGTTTGTGATTGTGATGAATATCAAAGCTCGACTCGTTCAGATAGCCCAGCGCACCGTATTTCATAGCGTGGTAGTTCGATACCTGCGCGCGTAGCGCGATCTCGACATCTTCAAGAACTGTGAGCAGAAGCGAACGCAGAAACCTGTCGAAATCATATATGCTCATTACCATGTTGAAGGTTGTTCCGTCGCGGTATTTATGCTTGTTTTCGAGAAATACTTCAAAATAATGCACAAGCCGGTAATAATTTACTGTGGAGAGTACAAACGCAGCCTCTTTCTCATCCTCGATTATACAGCCGCGGCTTTTCAGCTTTTCGATTTGCGCAGGTATGCTTGCGGGGCTTTTTACTGTGCTGTAACGTTTTTCTGCCATGTTAAAAACCTTTCTGTTCAGAGAGTGTCCGCTTCTATGAAATAGTGCGTTCCGCCGCCGCGTGAAAGCGGCGTGTCGAGGTCGAAAATGTGCCTTATTTTATTCAGCCTGAAATCAGTCATAAGCGCTTTTATGTCTTCACGGTCTGCAAAGAAATGAGGTATCCCGTCCTCGATTCCTCCTACAAAGCGGAGCGTGTTTTCGTCGATATGCGGGTATGTCGATTCGGTAAAGCTCCATGAGCTTTTTGAGCAAAGGTCGAAGAAAATTTCTCCTCCGGGACGAAGAACACGGCGCACTTCCGAAAGAGTTTGTTTTAATCCCGCCGTATCCGTATGCGAGAGAACGTGGTACGCGTAAATGCAGTCGAATGAATTGTCGTCAAAGGGCAGCTCCTTCATGTCGCACACGGCGGTCGGAAAAGAAAATCCTTTTTCGGACTGCCATTTGCGCAGATGTTCGACGCCGTATTCCGACAGGTCGCATGAGGAAACCTCAAATCCTTTCTCATAGAAAAATACCGAGTGCCGTCCCAGCCCGCAGCCAAGGTCGAGCAGGCGCCGCCGGCTTTCACTTTTCCATTTTTCCGCGTAGTAATAGCTTTCCTCGGACGGGATAAGCCACGCCTCGTGCTGCGCGATGTCCCAGTTCCATTCCTTTGAATTTACCATAACGACCTCCATACGCCTGATATAACTTAGGCAAGAATGTCCCCCGCTTCTAAGGCGGCGGGTTCCATTTTCTTATTCAGCAGGAGATACAATCTCCTGCTGAATAAGAGATTGGCTTCGTCAACCCTTGCCACGTTAAATGACCATATCTGCTGGGCGGCAAAACCGCATAATTTACGAAGCAAATCCGTAATAAATTTATTATAGCACATCGGTGTGTTTTTTGCAAGGACAGGCATTATTGTTTTTATATTGTTATGATACAATAGAACTGTTACAAAAAAGAAGACAAACGCACTCAAAAATGTTATGATGTTAATAACCACAAAAACACATAACGAAAGAGGCGTTTATCTTCATGAATATTATAGCACA